>Ga0315288_10000256_pt1 | contig 65232 bp, 59 predicted proteins | sample YL17G11_20_MG_FD_203454 | JGI IMG/M metagenome (GOLD analysis project Ga0315288, IMG submission 203454) | Sediment microbial communities from Yellowstone Lake, YNP, Wyoming, USA - YL17G11_20 | ecosystem: Environmental > Aquatic > Freshwater > Lake > Sediment | place: USA: Wyoming | collected...
TGCAGCAAAACCGGTGATTAACCCTATCTGCAATGTAAAAAATATTATTCCTCTAACCTTTGATTTATCAGCCTTGTGATAGGGTACATATCTTTCTATTGCGTTTGGTAAACCAAAAATTGTAAGGGCAGAAACCATTGATATTACTGCAAAACATAATGAAAACACACCATACGCGTCTGGGCCCAATCCTCGTGCTATAATCAGCCGGTACAAGTAAGTAAAGATTTTAGATACGAACATACCAACAAAGAATATACCTGCACCTTTCGCTATCGTTTTAATGTGTTCGTTAGCCATCAATATCTACGGAATAGCCAAACTTATAAATATAATCCGAAATGTAAACTTTCATATGAAAGACGGCGTCAAAACTGCATTTATACTGGCTGGTGGCAGGGGGTTAAGATTAAGACCATTAACTGAAAAACTTCCGAAACCTTTGCTTCGTGTCCAAGGAAAGCCAATGTTGGAGCACGTTATTGATTTGATGAAAAAATACGGGATAACTGAACTAATCATATCCATTGGGTATCTTGGCGACAAAATAAAAGAATATTTTGGAGATGGTTCAAAATTCGGGGTAACAATAAGGTATGTTGAAGAAGATCCAAATTTCCCACTAGGAACTGCGGGGCCTCTTAAACTAGCAAAAAAGTGGCTAACAAAAACGTTTGTTATGACAAATGCCGATGAATTAAAAAATATTGACCTAGAAGACATGTACAGATATCATAAGGAACATAAAGCGATGGCTACAATTGCGCTAACAACTGTAGAAGACCCAAGTAATTATGGAGTCGCAAAGATGCTTGGCAGCAAAATAGTAGAATTTGTTGAAAAGCCCAAAAAAGGCGAAGCTCCATCAAATCTCATAAATGCCGGGTTATACATCCTAGAACCTGAACTAATAAAATATGTACCTGCTGAAAAAGGAGACGTTAAAATTGAAATACAGGTTTTCCCTGTAATCGCAAAAATGGGAAAACTATTTGGTTACCGTTTCTCTGGACAATGGTTTGATACAGGTACCCCAGAAAGATATGAAAACGCTATAAAAGGATGGCAAGGACTCAAATGAAAATTTTGGTTACTGGAGGAGCGGGTTTTATTGGTAGTCATCTTGTTGAAGAACTTGCCAAGACAAAGGAAGTTATTGTCTATGATAATTTTTCTGAAGGCAGGATGGAATTCCTTGACGGAATAAAATGCAAAATAGTAAAGGCCGATATCCTCGATATCAAAAAGTTGACTGAAACCATGCGTGGCGTTGACGAATGCTACCATATCGCAGCTGACCCCGATGTTAAGGCAAGCTATGCTGAACCTATAAAGAATTTTGAGCAAGATTGTGTTGGAACAATAAATGTCCTTGAAGCATGCAGAAAGAATAATGTGAAGACTGTTGTGTTCTCATCAAGCTCAGTTGTGTACGGCAATGCTGTGATGCCAACACCTGAAGATGCGCCAATAAAACCAATTAGTAATTATGGGTCTGCAAAAGCTGCTTCTGAGAATTACATAATGAGCTATTCGCATCTTTATGGAATAAAAGGAGTCATATTAAGGTACGCAAACATAATTGGGCCTAAATCGACACACGGAATTATATTTAACTTTTACAACAAGCTAAAGAAAAATCCAAATGAGCTAGAGATACTTGGGGATGGTACGCAGAAAAAATCTTACCTGCACGTAGAAGACTGTGTTAAGGCGAGCATTTTTGCAAAAGAGAATGCCAAGTCAGATTTTGATGTTTTTAATATCGGAAGTGAGGAACAAATAACTGTCACAGATATGGCAGACCTAATTGTAAAAGAACTTGGTTTAAAGGATGTCAAATACCGATATGCGGGCGGTAAAATTGGGTGGCCTGGAGACATCCCACAGATGCTGCTTTCTATCAAAAAAATAAAGAACTTGGGATGGAAACCCAAGCATACAATACGAGAGTCGATGATTGATACGTTAAACTATTTAAAACGATAATAAATGGGTTCTGGTATGTTTACGTTAATAGTTCCTGCACATAATGAAGCTAAATGTCTTGAAAAATCGATAGACATGCTTACGAACTTCCTAAAGAAAAACTTCAAGGAACGATGCAACATCATAATCTCAGAAGACGGTTCAACAGACGGAACTGGTGAAATCGCTGAAAAAATGACTGAGAAATACAAGTTCATTAAGTATCTCCATTCAGATATACGTTTGGGCAAGGGTGGAGCATTAAAGAAAGCTGCTGATTATCTTGAAGGCGATTTAGTACTATTTGTTGATGCTGGTTTACCAATTGTTTTGGAAAATTTAAAATCAATGATTGATAGTTTAAGAAAAGGAGCTGACGCGCCAGATATTGTAATAGGTTCACGTTATACGCGAGGTTCTACGGCAAGAAGGAAACCTCATAAGATGTTTGTAAGCAAAGCATACATGCTTTTGGCAAATCTTTTATTTGGATTGAAGATACGCGACACACAATGCGGATTTAAGGGATTCAAAAATGATGTTTTCAAGAAATTATGTGAGTACACAAAAGAAAACGGGCGGTTGTGGGACACTGAAATGCTTGTAAAGGCAAGGGAAATGGCTTATGACATTGAAGAAATGCCTGTTTTCTGGGGAGAAAGAGAACACTCAAAAATTAATGTGGCGAAAAAAAGCTGGGACATGTTCTGGGGTTTAATAAGGCTTAAAATAGACAAAGGAGTATAAACTTTTATGAAAGCAATAGTCTTGGCCGGTGGTTTTGGAACGAGACTCAGACCTTTAACGTTGGTTAGGCCAAAGCACATGCTTCCAATAGTTGACAAACCAATGTTGGAACATATCGTTGATTATGTCTCCAGCTTTAAAGAAATTGATGAAGTAATTGTTTCTGTCGGGTATACTGAAGAGTTCAAGATGATTGAGGACTATTTCAAAAGCAGGAAATTCGGGGTAAAAATACATCTTATCAAAGAACCAAAACGTATGGGCGGGGTGGGTGCAATAAAATATGTTCTTGATAACTACAAAATAGACGGAACTTTCCTCCTTTACCTGGGCGATAATATAACTGATTTTGACATAAGTAAACTCATAAAATTTCACAAAAAGAACAGCGGTGCAATAGCAACCATAGGGCTCATACCTGTAAAGGAACCGTGGAAATTTGGTGTCGTTGAGCTCGAGAAGGAAAACATAAAAAAATTTGTTGAGAAACCGCCAATTGGCTCAGAGCCAAGCAATTACGCAAGTACGGGCATCTATGTCTTTGAAGAGAAGATAAAGGATTTTCTGACATATGATTTCCTTGACGCAACAGGAATGATTTTTCCAATCCTTCTTGAAAAAGGAGAAAAGCTTAATGGCTTTTTGCAGAAAAATGCTTTTTGGGTTGATGTTGGACGGCCTGCATCTTACATTGAAGCAACAGCATATGTATTGAGGAAGTATGGCAAGCAGAACTGGATTGATCCAAGTGCGACAATTGGTGAAGGAACAAAGCTTGAGGGTCCTGTTGTGGTTTATAAAAACACAAAGGTTGGAAAGCATTGCATAATAAGAAACTCTGTTATATTCGAAGGGTGCGAGATAGGAAACAACTGCAGGATAATCAATTCAATAATTGACGAGGGTTGCAAAATAGGCGATGACATGCACATTTCTACAACATTAGGTAAAGGTTCAATTTTAATGAGTGAAAATGGTAACACTTAAAGAATTTCTTAAAGGAAAACTTACTGAAAAACAGATTTCCAAGCTAAAGGCAAGTTATGATATAATGGGAACTATCGCTGTAATAAATTCAATGCCAACTGGCCTGAAAAGCAAGGAAAAGGTCATTGCAAAAGCAATAATGGAGCTTAACAAAAATGTGAAAACTGTTGCAAAGAAGATTGGACCTACTGCTGGCAAGGAAAGGATAAGGCCTGTAAAAGTAATTCTTGGGGAAAATAAAACTGAAACTTTTTATGTTGAAAACGGAAACAGGTTCAAGTTTGACATAAACAAGGTATATTTTTCTCCAAGATTGGGAAGCGAACATTTACGGGTAGCACAACAGGTAAAGAAAAACGAAACTGTCTTTGACCTTTTTGCAGGAGTTGGGCCGTATGTAATATCTGCTGCAAAAAGAGAGGCGAATGTAATTGCTGTGGATATAAACAAATATGCAACAAGGTATCTTGAACTGAATGCTGGGATGAACAAGGTTTCAGACAAGATTAAAATATTTACAGGGGATTGCAGAAAAATAGTGATGAAACCCAAATTCCGAAAAAGGGCAGACAGAGTCATAATGAACCTGCCAATGCATGCTGGAGAATTCCTTGATGTCGCATTTTATGTTGCAAAAAAAGGAGCTAATGTTCATTTCTATTGTTTCCTTCATGAAAATGATTTGTTTGAAGGCGGGATAAAAATAATTAAAGCAGCTGCAAAGAAAGCAAAACGAAAAATAAAGATTTTAAATACAAAAAGATGCGGACAGCTTTCTTCGAGAATCTGGCGGGTTGCAATTGATTTTAAGGTTTTATAAAAGAAGTTTTATACGTTTATAAGAAACGTTCCAGTAGTCTAGGATTGAAACTATCTTATGCTCTTCAGAAGTTGGAATCATTATAAAACTGGGTGCTAATAATTTATCTTTTATTGTACTCAATATACCTTCATTTTTTCTTCGCCCTTTCAATGCATGAATAAACTTTACTTTTTCTGAAGGTTTCATATCTTTCAGTTTATACAGAAAAATGGTTTTCCCTGCCAAACCATAATTACTAGAAACTTTCTTACTTGTAAACAAACTTTTACCTTCTAAGAGTAATGTCTTCGCTAAGGAGTGTGGCTTTGTAAAGAAATTATCAGCTGTTAAGAAACTAAGATGTATAACCATCTTATGCCGTTCATATTCCTTTTCTATATCCCTAATCTTTTTAAAATCAATTTTATCTCTGAATACAACACAAATATCAAAGTCTCTAGGTTCTTCTTTGCCTCTTGCTGCAGATCCAAACAATATGACATCAACAATGTCGTCAGTCTTTTGTTTTTTTGCAATTTTACTCAAAATTGATAATTTTCTTAAGTTTCTCAACATTTTCAAGCACTTCTTTTGCATCTTTTTGCTCCATCCTAAGATTATAGCTATCAGTATACTTCTTGAACATTTCAGAAACCAATTCATAAACAGGCTTAAGTTTTGCGCTCAAAATTCTAAAACGTTCATTGTGATTTTTTGGCAAGCTACCAAATTCAGAATATATTTTATAATCAGCCATCACTGCTATTGCTTTGAATAATGACGCGACAGCAAGATTATACTTTTTTGAATTGATTGAATCCTTTCCACCTTCATAAAATTCTTTAAAATTCGACTTGAGGTCTTCTTTTATGTCTTTGGAGTACATGTTAATATATTAACAAAAACCAAGTATTTAAACGTTTTGGTTAATGCATTAACAAAGCTTAAAATATTAAGGTATTCTGGCGGGTTGCAATTGATTTTAAGGTTTTATAAAACGATTTAGGCCTGCTCTTCCTTGTTGAAGCCAATACTCATTTTCTTTCTTTGTGCCAATCCCTGTTGCTTTTCCATGGCTGCCACCAAGAATGTGCATTGCATGCGCTAATTTTATGTATGTTGGAAGTACTGCTAATTCTTGTTCTGTCAGTTTAATCTTCTTCTGGTATTCTTTTAATACAATATCAAGATTATTCTTGCTTTCTGATTCACTTTTTGGATTAAACAGTAAGTTACATGCCAAAACTGCCAATTCCTGGATTCGTGGGTAATAGTTTGATACTGCAAAATCAATTATCCATAATTGACCTTGTTTGTCCTTCATTACATTAGTTGCAATTATATCGCCATGCACAAAACAATGAGACAGCTCATTAAGATTAAGACTCTTGAATTCTTCTACCAATGGTTTGACTAAATCGGCGTCTGACTTGGACATGTATCTGCCCTTTTTCTTGTACTCTTTTAAAAAATTAACAATGGCCCAGGAGTCATAAACTGGTTTTGGTTTTATATCAATTGAATTTATTAGCGCAGCCTGCTTGGCAAGGAATATGATTTCTTCGTGACCTAATGCTTCATTTAATTCATACAGTGTTTTGCCATCAATAAAGTCCATCACGCACAGTCTTAGATTGGTATTATTGACATTTAACTTACAAAGGTATCCTTGTTCAGACTCTAACAATCCTGGTGTTTTAACATTAGATTCTCTCGCATTCAGTATAACATCAATATATCTCTTACATTCTTCATTGTCCCTGCATTCATTAAAAACTTTTATGAAATACCTACCTTTTGTTGTTTCTAGCACAAAATTAAAATCTTCGTAACCCATGACTACTAAATCATTCGATAAGAAGTCCTCAAGATTGAATTTTTTACAAACTGCAATAGATATGTCTTTTAATTCTCCTTTGTAGTTAATCCGTTTATAAATCTCGTTCATAACCCAAGTGCCTCTTTTTCCATGAAGTGGAGTTTTCCGGGAATAACGAGGATATGCATTGGTTTGCCGAAGTCAAATTTCAGAAGCTCGGAAATCTTTCCTGATTTGATCACCTGGTCTTCTGAGCCAATTCTGGCAAAACCGACAGCAATTGTTTCTTCGCTTAAGCCAAGCTTAACTAGTGTTGCTAATGCTCGATTGACTGTCATGAACTTGTTTTCTTCAGGCTTTAAATCAAGGAAAACCAAAGTATGGGCCCCATTTTTTTGGTTCTCAACAATTGTCTCATAAAATGACTTTGGCTCAAAACCTTTCTGCGAAAAGGGTATTGAACACGATTTTCCAAACTTGTAATTGAAAAGTCCGGATTCACAGATTGCTGTGTGGATCGAAGAGGAATGAATTACTTTTGTTTTGATTCCTAATTTTCTCGCTTCAAGTATCATATCAATATGTGTTGTTGCAACAGTTGGGTCTCCTCCAATCAAAAGTGCGACTTCATTTTTCTTTGCTTTTTCGAGATATTCTTTTTTCTGTTCAACTGCTTCGCGATTAAGCAATGTTATCTTCTTCCCGAACAGTTTCTCAAGTTTTTCCTTAGAGGTCCCGAACATTACAGAAGTATAGTTCTCAAGGTAGACAGTATCGCATTTTTTGACTAATTCCAGGCCTTTGATTGAGACATCTTTCTCATCCCACAATCCTAAGCCTACCAAGTAAAGTGTCATGGAAAGCCATATAAAAGATGTATTTTTAAACCTTTTTTATGGATGACTTTATTAAGGGAGATTTTCATACCCACACAAAGTATTCAATAGAACCAAAAACATTAAGCATATTTGAAGCAAGGGCTAGGTATGGTCCGCTAGATCTTATAAAGACGGCAATTGCGCGAGGGCTTAATGTGCTTGCAATAACAGATCATGATACTCTCAAGGGCGCAGAGATTGGTGAAAAATTGGTCAAAACAGAGGGTCTTTCTGACAAAATACTTCTGATAAAGGGCGAAGAGATATCTTCGCGCGAAGGGCATATACTGGGTATTGGGATAAATAAAGTAATCAAACCAGGTATGAGCGCGATAGAAACAATAGATGCGATAAAAAAGCAAGGTGGAGTATCAATAATACCACATCCATTTTCACCATATGGGATAAGGAATATTATATTTAACCTAAAAAAATTTGATGGTATGGAAACAGTAAATCCGTTTGCTTCTTTTTCAATAGGAAACAAACGCGCACAGCGGGTAATAAACTTGTTTGATGTTGCAAGCATAGGTTCAACTGATGCACATACATTGGGTGTTATCGGGCGTGTGTTCACAAAATTGTGGTGCGATATGGACGTTGATTCGGTTTTGAATGCAATCAGAAAAAAGCAGACTGAAGCTGTAGGGAATTATTCTTTTGTTTATCCGCTGTATAACCTGTTCAGGAATTTGGGCCTTTGTTTTATCCCGTGGTATAAAAGACCTAAGGTGTAGATAGGTTTTTAATCATTCTAATATTCGTAATAAATATGTTCGAAATAATAATGCTCATTATCGCTTTTATAGCATTAATACTAGCGAGTTTCCATGATTTAAAAACCAGAGAAGTACCGGATTACCTAAGTTATTTTTTGCTGGGTTCCGCAATTGTGTTACGGCTTATGTGGCTCGTTTATACCCAAAATCTAAATGTTGTTGTCTGGGCGCCAGTTTCGTTTAGTGTATTGTTCATATTTTCTTATCTTATGTACCGGGCAGGACAGTGGGGCGGCGGTGACGTAAAAGTAATGATGGGACTTTCAGTTCTTTTGTGCTGGTTCCCTTTCGGTGTTTTACCATTTTTCGTAGATTTCTTTTTGAACAGCCTGATAGTTGGCGCTTTTTACGGGATGATTGCAGTGGGCGTAATAGGCATAATGAATTATAAGCAATTGAAAGAATATCTTAATTCAATTGATTACATATTGCTTCCTGCACTGTTTATTGCAACAATACTAATCTTTGTGTTGTTGCCACCTGTTTTTGCGTTCCTAACATCGCTAATAGTCATTTCGGTGGGCTTGTTCAAATATTTCAAAATAATTGAAACCAATTTCTTACATCAAAGTGTTCCGATATACAAGTTAACTGAGGGAGACTGGTTGCTGCGAGATGTCAGACTTGGTGGAAAACTAATAGTAAAACAGCGGGACATTGGTTTAACAGAAGAGGACATAAAGAAGTTACAGAGATATGAAAAAAGCGGCAGGATAAAGAAGGTTCCGATAAAGGTCGGCGTTCCATTTGTACCTGCGTTCTTAATCGCGCTTGTAGTAACAATTTTGTTCGGTAACGTATTATTAAGAATTATGAGTTATGGCTTGCAGTTTGGATTGAGATTTATTTAGTTACCAATAACCGCCAGTCCGTGGAGGCAGTTCATATACCTGTTTCTTTTCTGGTTTTGGTTCTTCGATAATAACTTGTGGCTGTGGTGCTGCTGTCCTAATCGCTTCTGGGCGTATCTTACTTGTGAGCTCCTGCTGGACTTGTTTTAACTGGTTCTCGTCCATCTTTTGTGGGTCCCAGACAAGATGTACTTTGTCTCCGGTGTACCTTGGTACCAAATGGATGATGGCATGAGGAACCCGCTGCCCTGCTGCTTCACCAATTGAATGAAGGATGTTAACACCTTGCGCACCATATTCGAACAATGCCAAGCACAATGCGCGTGCAATCATAAAGAAATGAGAATATTCTTGTTCTGGCATTTCCATAATCGTCTTAAAATGTCCTTTTGGTGCAATAACGAGATGGCCCTTGTTTGCTGGATAAATGTCCAAAAAAGCCATGAACTTTTCATCTTCGTATAATCTATAACTTGGTATTTTACCCGCCGCAATTGCACAAAATACACAATCTTCCATTTTTAAAATAAGTAAGCAGGGATTTATTAAGCTTTTAGAAACTCTTTTATACGCAGGTGGAGAAATATCCAAATATGGAATATGTTCTACTGCAAGATGAACGGGCACTGCTTTTCAGGGAATTCCTTGTAATTGGAGATTTACATCTGGGTTATGCAAAAACACTGGAAGAACGGGGATACAGTATACCAAACCAGGTAAACGAATTCGTTAAACGGATAAAGGAATTAAAGACAAAAACAAACGCAAAAAAACTGATTATACTTGGCGATGTAAAACACATGGTGCCAAAAATATCTTACGACGAAAAATATGATATCCCAAACTTTTTCTATGAACTGTCAAAAGAGTTTGAGGAAATAATTGTCACAAAGGGGAATCATGACGGCAGGATTGAAGCGATGGTGCATGAAAAGAACGTTAAAATACTGAAGGAGTTCCTGGTTGGTCATGTTGGTTTTATACACGGGCATGCCTGGCCAAGCGAGGAGTTCATGTCAAAATGCAAGATACTGGTTATGGGGCATTCACATCCTAATTTCAAGCTTGAGGACAAACTTGGAGTAAGACATAATTTTCCCTGCTGGGTAATCGGAAAACTTAACAAAAAGAAGATGACAAAATTCAAGGATACCACAATCGAGGAAGCTTTGATAGTCCCAACATTCAATCGGCTGTTTATGGGTTACGAACATTTTGCAGGACCATTCTCAAAAGCGCTAAAGAAAAGAGACATATTTTTGTTGGATTTAACAAAGATAAAATAATCATTCCTTGTGCCGGAGATACCAGCCGCGGTCCATTACATTTCTTATTGCTATCCTTTTTCCAGATAAATGTCCTGAGAAATCCAGCACTGCTTCGCCGATTCCGAGAGCTTCATTGTATTGGTCGCAAACAACAACCAAGTCTCCTTTCCTGATACTTGTGTCATACTTTTTTATTGCAGCAGCAATCAAATCTTTACCAAAAAGAAAGGGTGTTTCTGCTGGTTCAGAAATTATTGCTTTGTGAAACTCTGATTTTTTTGCAAATTTGTATAATGACTCTAAACTAAGGATTATTTGTGTCTTATATTCTCCGAAGAAAAAACCGAACGTGTATGGATTTTTGTATGGTTTTATGCGTTTGTAAACATCATAAACTTGTTTTGGAACAAAATATATCTCCTTACGTTCGTCAGCTGCAATAACTATGTTATAACCTTCTTTTAGTCCGCTAATGCCATTTAATTTTACATCTGCCTGTTTTAACAATTCTCGGGCTTCTTGTTCATCTTCATAAAACTTTAACATAAACTTAAAAATAAGTTGCAGCTTTATAAAACGTATCATGAAAAAGAAAGTTTTGCTAAGTTTGGCTGGATTGACCTGCTTAGTTGTTGGTTTTGGATTGTTCCTCGCCAGATTTTACGGTATTGCGTTAATCCTCACGATAGTCGGGATATTTGTTTATCTTTACAAAAAAATAAAAAATGCGGATTAGCTGACAAAAATTGTGGATGGATGCGCAAGTTCTCCCTCAGCATTACTAAATTTGCCAGTTCCGTATTGCCATGTTATATTCTTTTCTGAATTAACTTCTATAACTCTGTTGCCGTAAGAATCTGCAATCAGATAAGTTCCTGAGCCTGTTTTAATAACGGAGGTGGGGAAATTCAGTCCTGTCATCTCCCAAATCAAGTTGCCATCTGGGCTTACTTCGATGACCTTATTCAACTTGGTGTTTGCTATTACAATGTTACCATCGCTAGTCTTGTATGCAAAATACGGGATACTAAGTCCGGTTTTGTATTCCCAGACAAGGGTTCCGTCTTTGTTAACTTCGATTATTCTGCTATCTTCTGAATCTGTTATCAGAGTATTACCATCAGCTAAGCGTGTTGCCATGCGCGGGTTCCTAAGTTCGCTGTATGAACATTTCCCGCCGCTAGTAAGAAGCGAACAGCCGTATGTCCAGACTATCTCGTTTTGTGGCGTTACTTCGATGATTCTGTGATTATAACCGTCTGCGATCAACGTGTTCCCATTTGACAAACGTTCAGCATAATTGGGATACCAAAGCTCATTTGGACCAAATCCTGAAGAATTGTATTGCCCATATGACCAAACAATGTCTCCTGAGCTGTCGACCTCAATTATCTGGTGGTGTTCTCTTTCAGCTATAAGAACATTATCACCTGCGAATGTGGCTGCAGTTGGTTTTAACAACAGATTATCCCCATAGCCAGAGGTGCAAATGCCTAATGTGTTGATACTTGGGCACCCGTATTTCCATAGAATTTTTCCTGAAGAATCAATTTTCAGAATCCTGTGGTTTTCAGTGTCAGCTATCAAAAATGTTTTTTCTGCTGTAACTGGAGTTACTACAGTAGGTGTCTGAGTTTGTTGTGTCTGGTTTTGTTGCGTTGATGTTGTTGCATTAACTTGTGGTTTTTCAACAGTTTGTTGTTGTCCTGTGCAGCCAAGCACCAAGACTGATAAAAATAATGTTGATATTAAAACTATTGCGAAAAATTTGTTCATATTCAGTTACCTCACCTGTATTAATCTAATTATTTGCTATTTAAAAAATTAAAGTTTTACGAGTTTTGCCACAAAAAAGCCCTGTGTATCATGGATATGCGGGTAAAATCTCCCGCATTTTTTCAGATAATCCGGATGTCTTTCCCCTAATATCTCAGTAAGGCCTTTTGAACATAATTTGTTCTTTAGATTAAGGACTTCAAAGCCTTTGCTAACAGCATGCTCGATTACCATTTCGTTCTCTTCTGGAGCCAGCGAACATGTTGAATATACTAATACGCCTTTTTTCTTAAGAACCTGTGCTGCAATGTCAATCAGCTCTTTTTGCCTGTCGCTGTATGCTTTAAAATCCTCAAGTTTCAGGGATTTCCTGCGCTCTGGGTTCTTGCGTATTGTACCTTCACCTGTGCAGGGTGCATCAAGAAGAATCTTATCAAACTTCAAATTAAAAGTCGGCAATTCCTGCGCTTCCATGCGTATTGCAATTACATTTTCTACTCCACAACGTTGTATGTTACTACGCAGAGCACGCATTTTTTCTTTGTTCATGTCTACTGCAACTATAACCCCATTATTACCCATTATTTGCGCCAGGTGTGTTGTTTTTCCGCCAGGTGCTGCAGTCATATCAAGGACTAAGTCATTTTTTGAGGGCGCGAGTTCCAAAGGAGGCACCATACTCGTTGAGTCCTGGACGTAATAATCACCAGTAAGATATTCAGTTGTTGCGCCTATTGAATTTGGTTCGTTCTCTATGCTAAAACCGTAATCGCACCATCTTATCTTTGAAAAACTAAATCCCTTAGAACTAAGCCTTGAAATACATTCGTTCGGTTTTATCCGCAGGGTATTTATCCGAATTGACTTTTTCAGCGGTAGCTCATTTACCTGCAATAACTTGGCTGTTGCTTTGTTCCCAAAAAGAGAAATGTAACGCTTAACCAAATCAGGATTATACCCATACTGTTCAAACATTTTTAAGCTCCTTATTCAAACTATCACGAACCATTTGTTCTATACTCGTGAATTTCCGCTTTACGTCAACAACCAAATCAACATCATCGGTGTAAACATTCTTGTATTTTTTCAAGAAAGCTTCAAAGTGTGGGGCAGGCATCCATACCTGCGGGCCATAGTGCTTCCTGTATGCAGAAAGTTTTAATGTGGCTATCTCAACGTAAATAACTATCCTCTGTCCTTCTTCAAAGAATCCGTAATCATAAACTTCAATCCCTTCCTTTTCTATTGAAACAAAAGTTGATTCAATTGCTTTTTTAAGTTTTGCAAGGAATACGTCCTCTTTTTCATTTGGTTTTTCAATAATCTTTGTAACAAGAAGTGTTCCGCGTTTTTTGCTTAATTGCTTATGCTCGCTTAATCCTACTGTTTTCTGTTTGAAAAATGAAGTGGATGGTTTACGGATAAAAGTTCTTATTGCAAACAAAAGAGTTGAAAATGTTTTCAGTTCTACTGCAGCACTGGCATTCCTCTCCTTCAGTACAGGATCAATAATTATTATTGGGGAATTGAGTTTTGACTCTGGCAAAAGCTTGAAGACATCTTCTGTTTTTGAGTAATGTTTTTCTATGTCAATTACAATTTTTGGTTTTGCGTTTTCAAATTCCTCAAGCAGTTTCAAGAAAGAACCATAATGTATTATTAATAGCTCAAGTGAATATCCTGAAAATCCTGAGATATGTGTTTCTGCCCCGTAAACTCCCTGTGCTTTTGCAAATGCCTTAAGCAGCCTTATCTCTTTTGACAAATTGTTAATTCGCGCCTTGTTTTTTACATATTTAACATGAAATGGAGAAGCATCCATTGAGTTCTTTGCTTGGCTCGGGTCAGATATCCTCAATGTAGGGACTATCTCAATTTCATATCCTTTGTAATTAACCCTGTAATAATCGCGGGTTCCATGCGCTATTTCAAATTTTTTGAAAACAGGTTTTACAACATTACCAAGAAGTGTTCCTATTTCTGAATCTTCGTATTCCAGGTCAAACCGTACAAAAATATCAATATCGTGCTTGTTTCGCAGCCAGGTGTTCTTTCCAATGCTGCCACCGACCATCACTTCTGCGTTAATTTTCTGTTTTCTAACCTCCTCGAGCAGCGATTGTTCAGCAAAGTTTATAACTGACTCTACTTTCTTCTGTTCTGCTTCTGTAGGAACAATATCCTTAAGCACATTGTCACATACTGCTTTAATCTGAGGGGTATTCATATAAAATATTAAAGCATGATTATTTTAAAAGGATACTGAAATGGCATTTGAACGACTTGATGTAAAAACAAAACAATGGCTGAAAAAACAGGGTTACCTGGAGGGCAGTCTGCCCCAAAAGCTTGCTATCCCAGATATACTTGAAGGCAAGGATGTCCTGATAATTGCACCGACTGGACATGGAAAGACTCTTGCTGCAGTATTGCCGATATTCAGTAAACTTGCGGAAAATCCTGAAAAACCAGGGATAAGGATGCTTTACATCTCACCATTGAAGTCGCTTAACCGGGATATATTTGACAGGATAGTAAATTTAGCAACACATCTTGAGTTAAGTGTTGATTTAAGGCACGGAGACACGCCTCCAAAGATAAGAGCGCAGCAGCTAAGAGACCCTGCTGATGTCCTGATAATAACGCCAGAAGCAATACAGTCAATTCTTACCGGGAAAAAATTCAGGGAACTTCTAAGAAATGTCGAATATGTTGTAATAGATGAAATACATGAAATTTGTGAAAACAAAAGGGGCAGCCAGTTAAGTATTGCGCTTGAGAGGCTGCAGCGGATTATACCTAAGAGGTTCCAGCGAATAGGACTTTCTGCAACAATCGGAGATCCGGACAAGATTTCAAAGTTCCTGACCGGCGGTTCTGATTGTAAAATAATTGATGCGCGCACCGAGAAAAAATATGAGATAGCGGTTGAATACCCTAAACCAACGACAGGAGATATTGATGCTGCAAAAAAGTTAAGGGTCACAGTAACTGGGGCTTATTGTATAAGAAGGATAAAAGAACTTATTGAAACGAGCAAATCTGCGATTGTTTTTGTAAACACAAGGGAAACTGCTGAATCGCTTGGTGCAAGATTCCGGGTTTTTGAACCAAAATTCCCAATCGCAGTACATCATTCATCATTATCAAAAGATGTAAGGATAGATGTTGAAAACAAATTCAAAAGCGGGGAACTAAAAGCAATAATTTCAACTTCGTCGCTTGAGCTTGGCATAGACATAGGTGATATTGATTTAGTTATACAGTATGGTTCGCCAAGGCAGGTTACAAAAATAGTGCAAAGAGTCGGAAGGAGCGGACATAGGGTTGGACGGACATCAAAGGGAGTAATAATCTGCAATTCTGTGGATGACTATCTTGAAGCTACAGCAATAATACAAAAACAGAATGAAGGATGGCTCGAACACCCGATAATTCCAGATAAGCCATTTGACGTTCTTTCACACCAAATAATAGGGATTTGCATGGATTTTTCGCTGGATGAACAAAGATTAACAAGGGAGATACTGTTGCAGCTTCTAAAGAGATCATATTCGTTCAGGAACCTGACAGCTGATGAACTAAATGATGTTATCTCAGTAATGAAAGATGTTTATCTGATGCAAGAAAAAGAAGGGCATTTGTTCAGGACAAAGAAAGGGTTGTTATACTATTTTGAAAATCTAAGCACAATTCCAAACGAAAAAAATTATGACGTCATCAGCATCGAATTAAACAAAAAGATTGGGATTTTGCATCAGGGTTTTGTTACACAATACATCAAGAACGATGTTGAGTTCATAATGAAAGGCGAGCCATGGAGAGTTGTTGAATATGACAATGAAAAAATAAAAGTTGTGGGAAGCAAGAACAGGGAAAGTGCGATACCGAGCTGGGAAGGGGAGTTGATACCAGTACCAAAACAAATCGCGTCATTAGCTTCTGATTTGCGGGAAAAATATGATTTTGATGATTTAAAAAGGCAAAAGAGTGACTTTGTTGTTCCTACCAGTAAAGTAATGTACATTGAGTCATATGAAGACTATTCAATCATACATTCTTGTTTTGGAAACAAGATTAACAATACACTATCAAAAGTGATTGGTGCGTTAATCTCTTCAAAGATAGGAACGAGTGTTGGAGCAAGAAATGACACATACAGGATGATATTCAAAATACCTGAATTTGGACAAGAATTGATAACCCAATGTTTGAATGAACTGGATCCGGAATGGATAGAATCTATTTTGTTAAGAAGTTTAAGGAACACTTCTATGTTTGAGTTCAGATTCTACCAGATTGCAAAAAGATTTGGGATAATCAGCAAAGACGCCCAATTTTCCCGTTCAACACTGTCAAAAGTAATTGATATCTATCTTCCGACGCCTGTCTACGTAGAAACCATCAATGAGCTTTTCAGAGAAAAATTGGACATTGAAGGCGCAAAAGAAGTGATAAACGACATCAAATCTGGAAAAATAAAAATAATGACCTCTGCAGGTTACGAAATCTCACCGCTGGGAATTGGAGGTCTTGATTACACAAGCATATCGTTTATAACACCAAAAGAAAAACTAAAGGAGATTTATGAGCTAATTGACCAGCGACTTAAGAACAGGGAGTTGTGGTTTGCGTGTTTAAAATGCAACACACAAATTGGCGGTTACAAAGTTGAAAAAATACCTGATTCGCTGACATGCCCTTCCTGCAAAGCAAAACTTATTGGTTTTATCCCTGCAAGGGACAAAGAGCTTGCTAAAAAAGTGTTAAATAAATATTTTGCAAACAAAGAGCTCGAACCTGACGAACTTGACCTTTTCAAGAAGTTCAGCGAAAGTGCAGAACTTTTCATAAACTACGATAAAAAAGCATGTTATGTACTTGCAGGATATGGTATAGGACCAAGGACAGCGCGAAGAATACTGGCTAGAATCCATAAAACAGACGACGATTTGTTGAGAGATATAGTCGAGGCTGAAAGACAGTTTGCGAGCACAAGGCCGTTCTGGAAGTAATTATTTCTCAAAATTCTTGCGGATTGGTGTTATTATTTTTATTAATTCTCTGGAAACTGCAGCTTTCAGGTCCATTGGATGAAGTTTTCCAGCAACATAAGTTTCTTCCAGGTCCTCATACTTTTCAAAGGAAACATTTCCGCCAAATTTTGGCAGGCGTTCAATCTCAAATGATTTAATCCGCGGGAAGATAATCAGCCTTGTTATCTGCAGTATTGGATTGTCTTCTGCTGATTTTTCAGGACAATATGCACCATTAACTGATTTGTTTATTTCGCCGTCGTTGTCTGTAACAGAAATTCCAGAACCTGGAATTGATTTTGACATTTTCTGGCCCGGGCCTTTCAATGAGGTTATAAGTGGTGTATGTACGACAACAAACTTGTGGTTGATTACCCCAGAAAGTTCGCGTCCAAGCATGTGAATCTTCCTTTGTTCGAGACCACCGTAAGCTACATCGCAGCCAAGCGCTTTTATGTCTTCTATCTGCATCAACGGATACCATAATTGTGAAACTGTTGCGTTCTCTATGTCTCTGGCAACTTCCTGCATACTACGCAAGCCACGGTTAATTGTAATCTCTTGCGCCATGCGCATGACTTCAGAGATATATTCTTTCTTGAACTCAAATGACGAGCCAAGCACAACTTCTGCGTTAAGCCCGATTGCTTTTAGGGTCTTTTTCCAGGATTCAACATCTTTTGCAACCTTTTCATCATCACCTTTTCGATTAAGCAGGGCATGTATGTCTGCTAAAAGAACAATCACATTAAAGCCCGCTTTTGCAAAATCCATCAGTTTTGTAATTGTGACAAAATGTCCAAGATGCATTGGTCCAGAAGGCTCGTATCCGCAGTAAACTGTCTGCTTCTTCTTTTCTTTAAGCAAAGAGAACAGCTCATCTTCAGTAACTATCTCTGCTGTATTTTTCTTTATGATTTCAAGCTTTTCTTCTGCATCCATAGTATCAATCAATAAAAAAGAATAATTAAAGCTTTTCGTATTAATCCTTGTCATCGCTGGATCTACTTATGTATCTCCTGAATTTATCAATACCTATGTGGTCGATGGTCATGTATCCTATAGAAAAGCTGCTTAAGTAAGCTAAACCGACACCTACAGCTTGGTTAGGTGTAAATGTGGCTGCTGCTATCGATGTCAAAACCGAGCCTATTACGCCTAACGCCAATACAGCCTTGTCCTTTTTTGTCATTTCTTCTTCTACTAACTCTTCTATTTTGTCTTCCATTTAGTCACCTCCATGAAATTTTGTTTATGATTTGTTTGATAGTCAAGTCTAATTTTTTATCAAGAATTTGGATTTCGCTTTTTTCTGGTTTTTCAATCAGGGTTCCAATTTTTCTGATTTCATTTTCAAATATGTTTTTTGATCCAAGAGTTTTTGTTATCCCAATCAGAAGTTTTAATCTTACTTTCAGGCTTTCTGCAATGTCCTTTTGTTCAATCGTGAAGTTTAGGTTTGTTATCGCTGTTTTTAGATTGAACCAGACTATCATTGCATCAAGCTCTTTTTCGCTCAGGAACGGATGGTTGAATGTAAGGCCCTTTCTTCTTGAAATATCAAATGCATCAATCACTTCGTTTTTCAGAATTCTTCGGTCTTGTTTGAGTAAACCTTCTTTTTTTAATGTGTTCCAAAGTTCAGTTCCCTCAAAAGGCGTTGGTTTAAACACTTTTGATTCGATTAACGGCGACATCTCCTGGAATGCAAGAGCAGTTCTAAGAGTCTGCATTACTTCTTTTTTGGTTTCCCAGTGGAATCCTACCATGAAACTTACAATTACAGGTATTTCATTTTTTACGAAGATATCAACAGCTTTGTCAACAAGTCCCGTTACAATCCCTTTTTTCATCATTTGCAGAGATTTATCATTTGCAGCTTCTGCGCCAATGAACACACCAATACATCCTGCTTTCGCCATCCATCTTGCAGATTCTTCATCTACAATATTTGCCCTGCAGAAACATCGCCATTTGATTCCTATTTTTTCCTTTATTTTCAATTTGCAGAATTTTATCAGCCATTCTTTTGAGGCATTAAATGTGTTATCAACAAAATCAATTTCAAGCCGATTTAGCCATGGCTTAAATGTTTTTTGCACATGCTTAAGCTCTTTTATCACCCTTTCTGGCTTTTTTACCCTCCATTTCGGACTTAACATAAGCCGTGCAGTACAAAAGGTACAGCTTGCAGGACATCCCCTTGATGCGCATAATCCGAGAGACATTGTAAGGTTGTTTAAACCAAACTCTGCAGAGACTTCATCAAGTTTTTTGAAATGCTTTTCAAGTTTTAACAGATGAAATGCTGGAACAGGCAGTTTGTTTATATTGCATATCATTTCTGTTGGATTCATCATTATTTTGCGGCCTTTCCTGAAAGCCAAACCTGGTATCTTCCCGAACATTTCTGGTTTGTCAATATTTTTTAGGAGAAAGGGCAGACTAAAATCTGCCTCGTTCCTTATTATGAAATCTATTTCTTTAATCTGTTTTAGTATTGATTCAGTACAGAAAGTAGCGTGCGGTCCGCCAAGAATCACAGGTATGTCTGAATTTTGCGCTTTTATCTTTTTGGCGATTTTAACTATTTCTTTATGCTGGACAGGATGCCCTGTTATTCCGACTGCAAAGCAACTATTTATGTCCAAATCGTTTTCAACATTCATATCTGCTATTTCAACATTAAATCCTTCTTTCTCCAAAGAAGCTCCCAGGGCTAAAAGTCCCAATGAGGGTTGCAGAGTAAAAAGCTCCTGCCCTGGGAAAATTCTTGGAAATTTTGGCTCCACCAACATTACTTTTTTGCTGGAGCTAGTTGTCGTAAACTCATCTTCCTCACCTCCGTTAATGTTAATGGGATGAACAGTAGTTCCTAATCCTAATTTTTTAGAAGGTTTTAAAATAGAATTGGCTCTAACAAAATCATTAATTTCCTTTGTACCGACAACCTCCTTTTTTAATTTTTGTTTTCATGTGTTTCACCCCTCTGTTCTAACTTATTATGATAAAGGAAGCCACCCTTATATACATTATTGTAGATTATCCAAATTTTAAGCGAAAAATATATAAATTATTGAATATTATTCAATAATATGAAGAACATCAAGGAGAGGCTAATTAAGCTGCTTAAAACAGGTTATTGTACGCCACAGATCGCGAGGATGGCCAAGACAATAAAAGAGCCATCGACAACCATACACTACAACATAAAATCGCTTGAAAAAGAAGGCATGATAGTAACATACAAGGCTGTCTTTAACCACAAGAGGATAGATGAGGGTTTTTGCACATATGTCCTGATTAACCTTTCTCCTGACCAGTATGGTGACCCTGAAAAAATTGCGGGGGAGCTAGCAAAGTCGCCGGAAATCGAAAGTATTGACATAACAACCGGCGATTGGGAGCTGATCTTAAAGGTAAGAACAAAAGATATCGATGATTACTACAAATTTGTAAAGACGGTCTTGTCGCGAAAAGGTGTAATAAAAATAAAATCGCTTGACTCCTTAAAACAAGTCAAATCAGAATTTGTTGAGGTTTAATCATTTCCCAAACCTTCGCTGGCGGTTCTTAAATTCCTCGACTGCTTCGTCAAATGTGTCTGGAACTGCATCTGGGAATAATACTTCGGTAAAATAAAGTTCTGCATAACTTGCGTCCCATAACAGAAATCCGGAAAGCCGCTTTTCTCCGCCTGTGCGAATGAGTAAATCGACTGGGGGCAAATCTTTTGTAAAAAGGTTCTGCTTTATTGTTTCTGGTGTAACAGTCTCGATTTCTTTGTTGGCTATGTTTTGTGCTGCATGGACAAGCTCGTCCTGTCCGTCATAGCAAATCGCAAAACGCAGGAACTTCTTATTATAATCTTTTGTGGCATCAATCGCTTTCTGGATCGATTTTTTCAGGTTTTCTGGAAGAAGTTCCCATCTGCCAATAACATTAACATTTACTTCACCCTTTTTGATTAATTCATCTGTAACAAGCTCATCAAAACCTGCTTGTATAACTTGCAAAAGGAATTTCTTCTCGATTTCATTACGATTTTTAAAATTGTCAAGCGAAAGTGAATATAGAGTCAGATATTTGATATCAGTATCTATCCAATGGTAAAGCATCTTTTGCAGGTTTTCTTTTCCAGCCTTATGTCCTTCCCATGGCTTCAGCGCATGTTTTAGGGCCCATCTTCGATTTCCATCGAGTATCATCCCAACATGTGATGGTGTGTCTGACATATTAATTCCCATATGAATTTAATTTTTAAACCTTTGTTATCGGGATGATACCAAAAAGCTCAGAATTCTTTATTGTGTGGGCTTTTATCTCCTCGACGTCAATATTTTTTACCAATTCAACGTCTTCTTTTCTGGCAAGTTCAAGAAATCTCTCTTTAATCAATTTTGAAAGTTCATCTTTGTCGTTTTTGCCTGGGATTAGGATAACATAATATTTGGCTTTCAGGCGCACATTTTCAACTGGGCCTGAAATTATTTTTAGCGGATTTAGTTGGATTCCGATTGTATATTTTAGCTCAATTTCTTTTATGTATTGTTTTTTTCCGTAAATCATGAATGCACCTTTTGCGATGTATTCTCCTGCTGGTGCTTTTTTTGAAACCTGTTCTGGACTAACAGCATAAACATCAGAAAGACGGTTGTTTTGCCATGCTTTTGAATAACACAAAGTAAGTGTTGCTGCTTCTGATTTCTCGCGTTCATCTGCATCTTTGCCGTTCTTTATTATGGTAAACGGAGAGCCTGGTGCATCTGTATGCAGAATCAAGTCATCCTTATCGATGTATTTCTTCATCAGGACTTCGTTTTGAGTAGAATCTTTTCCGCCAATAACAAGTTTTCCACGGTAAGTAATAAGCCAATGGTATTTTTCATGCCATTCTTTCTCTATTTTCTCTATCTTTTTTGGAGCTGCTGCTTCAACTTCGCCTTCAACTTCTACAAACGCACTCTTAAGTTCTTGGACCCGAAATTCGGTTTTTGCTATTTCACCTTCTATTCCTGATATTTTTTCTCCAAGCTTTTTTGCATGATTAAAAAAATCGTTTGCGTTTTGGGTTACATCTTTCAGGAATTCTAGTTCAATACCGCTGTCTAAATCCAAAACAATAACTCCACGATCCGGTAAAATATTCTTGATGAGTTTTGCTTCCTTATTTTTTGCTTTTACTGACTCAATCTTTTTTATTATTTCTGGCCAGCTAATGTTCTTTGCGCGTGCCTGAAGGATTGAGTTAACAATATCCTGGACCATCCCGAGATTCTGGTAAATGAGATCCCCGTTTTTCTTTAATTTAGCTGCTTTTTCCTTTACTTCGACAAGATACGATTTATGCTGGGAAAGGATTGCTTCCTGTTTTGCGATTTCCTTGCCGATCTCAGATTCTTTAATGCCTATGTTTGAAGTCTTCTTTGTTGTTGCAAAGAACTCATCAAGCGCCTCAACAAAAGAGGAGAACTCTTTCTTTTTTGATACTGCATAAACATCCAAGTGGAAGGGCTGAACATCAACTGGCTGGTTATTTTCATATATAATATTGGCGTGAATTTCCTCTTCTTTTGACATATCAATAAGTTTCTCAAAGTTATTGAACAGAATCCTGTATTTTTCATCAGGCAGATTTTTGGGTTCAGTGGTTTTATCGATTTCAGAACGCAGGCAAAGCTCTTCTGCATATGTTCCGCCTAAGCCAAGGACCACTGCAATAGATTTAACTATCTGATTTTTGCCTGATTCAAATAAGCGGGCCTTAAACTTAACAAAGTCAAGTTCTTCAAAGTCCATGTTTTTTGGCGGGAACTTGTATTTCTCATTTGGCTTAACTGTCCTGTCTTTCCAGACCTGGCAAAGTAGCGGAATAAGTATAGTATAGTCTTTGTCACAGATTATGATATTGCCTTTGCTGAAAAGTTCGCATAATACAATATATCTCTTGTTTTCTTTCTCAAAGTTAAACTCAACTACTCGTTCAAAAGGAGTTTGCTTAACTGAAGCCAAATGCGAGTTCAGCAGGTACTTTCTAAGGAACATTACAAAGTGAGAGGGTTTTTGGGGATATTCTTGCTTGTATTCAGAGATTGTTATGAAATTTGGAATTGCTATCCTGAGTGTTGTTTTCTTGATTTGCGGCGAATAAAAGTGGAAGATTACCTCGTTTTTTGTTGGATTATATATCTTATTGACCCTTGCTCCCTCTAAAGCGTTTAATTCCCGCACTAATGCCATGATTTCTATGTAACTTAATTCTTTCATTAGAATAGTTTAAATATAGGTAAATTTAATTAGGTTTTGATGGCTGGTAGGACAATCCTAGAGTTTTACCCTTTTGATTTTGATTACATAAATACACCTGAAGGGCGTGCTATCATCAGGGTATTTGGCTCTACAAAAGAAGGCAAAAAAATAGTTGTTTTAGATGGAAGTATACAGCCATATTTCTATGTTATAGTAAACGCTGAAAGGTCTGATGTTGCACTAGCCCAGGCATTAAGACTAAAGGTAAAAACAGAAGAACGGATAGTGCAGCCAGTAAAAGTTGAGATTTTGAAGCGAAATCTGGTTGGCGCACCTGTGACTGTCTTGAAAATTTTTGTGCAGACGCCCTCTGATATTGCGGTACTAAAGGATGAGGTAAAAACTCTGCCAGGATATATGGACCGAGCTGAAAGCGACATCAACTTTTACAAAAGATACATGATTGACAAAGAAATTGTCCCGCTTTCGAAAATTCGAGTCGAAGGTGAAGAAGTTGACCACAAGGGAAGATATAATGCAGATTATGTTATAAACGCAGAAAAAATGGAAGACCTGGGAGAAGAGACTATCTCTGCTCCACATATTCTGGCATTTGACATTGAAACATACAATCCGATTGGCACTCCACGAATGGATACTGATCCGATACTCATGATTTCTTTTGCGAGCAACAAGGGATATGAAAAGGTCGTGACATGGAAAAAGTTCCATAATGCACCAGATTATGTTGAATTTGTTGATTCTGAGATGGATTTGATAAATAAATTCGTGGAAATCATGCGCAAAGAAAAGCCAGATATACTTCTGGGTTACAATTCAGATAATTTCGATTTTCCGTATATTATTGCAAGAGCAAACAAATACAAGATAAAACTTGACTTTGCAATTGACCATAGCAACATAAAAATGGCCAAGAAAGGCCGTGATGTGATTGCAAGAATAACGGGAATAATACATGTTGATATTTACCCGTTTGTTGTAAACATGCTTGCGCCGACAATGCGCACAGAAATATTCAGCCTTGATTCAGTTGCAGAAGAGCTTATTGGAGAAAAGAAGAAGGAAGGTGTTAGCTGGGAAAACATGCATACGCTTTGGGATGCAGGCGGAGAAAGTTTGAGGAAAATGGTTGAATATAACTTGCATGATTCAAAACTAACACTAAAACTCATGAATACTCTTTCAAAGACAATGTTCGAACTAACTAAGCTCGTCAACCAGCCATTGTTTGATGTAAGCAGGATGACATATGGGCAATGTGTTGAATGGTTCCTCGCAAAACGCGCATCAAAATTTTTAGAGATAATACCGAACAAGCCAATTGTGACTGGAACATGGTCACGGACATATGAAGGCGCTTATGTACATCCCCCAAAACCTGGAATCTATGACAATATTGTAGTGTACGACTTCAGGTCACTTTATCCGTCAATAATAATCTCACACAATATTTGTCCGACAAAACTTTTCTGTGAATGCTGCAAGGATGGGAACAAAACACCTGAAACAGACGGGAAAACATACAGCTATTGCAAGCGTGAAAAGGGATTCATACCAACTGTTCTCGAGGATTTGATTAACAGAAGAGCAAGAATCAAGGAAATGCTGAAGAAGATTGACAAAGGTGATGAAGACTATTCAATCCTTTCAGCAAGAAGCTACGCATTAAAGACAATTGCAAATGCAATGTACGGCTATTTTGGATTTGCAAAAAGCAGATGGTACAGCATAGAGTGTGCAGCTAGCGTGACAGCCTGGGGGCGGCATTACATAAAACAGGTAATAGCTGATGCTGAAAAAGCAAAGTTCAATGTGATTTACGGCGATACTGACTCAATAATGCTTTCGCTGGAAGGAAAGACAGTTGGGGATGCAAATATGTTCGCTGAAAAGGTAAACAAGAAACTTCCTGGCATAATGGAACTTGAGTTCCAGGGATTTTATCCACGGGCTCTTTTTGTTGCTGCAAAAAAGAAATATGCGCTTGCAGATGAAAAGGGGAGAATAACAATCAAGGGCTTTGAGTTTGTCAGAAGGGACTGGAGCAGGATTGCAAAAGAAACACAGATGGCTGTTCTTAATGCCTTGTTAATCGAAAAATCGGAGGATAATGCTGTAAAAATTATAAAAAACGCGATTAATAAGTTGAAAGCTGGGGAAGTTAAAATTGAAGATATTGTAATTTATACGCAGTTAACCAAAAAAGTCGAGCATTATGATTCAATCGGACCGCATGTTGCAGCTGTGATAAAAGCACAGAAACTTGGTTTAAAATTTGAACCTGGGCAGATAATAAAGTATATTGTTACAAAAGGCGAAGGCAGCATATCTGACAAGTCATACATATTGAAGGAATATCTTGATAAAGGACTGGAATATGATTCAGAGTATTACATAAACAACCAGGTGCTTCCTGCTGTTGAAAGAATTTTCGAAGTACTTGGCTATGAAAAGGATGAGCTAAAGGGAAAGGTGCAGACAAAACTTGCGGGGTTTTTCAAATGAAACAAAAACCCGTTGTTATTTTTCTTAGGATAAATATTGGCCTGTTATAGAACTCTTGTTTTTAGATATTTCAATTGGTGTGCCTTCTGCAACTACATTTCCGCCTTTTTCTCCGCCTTCAGGACCCATATCGATTATCCAATCTGACTGCTTGATAACATCTAGATTATGTTCAATAACAATAACAGAGTTTCCATTATTAACCATTCTGTCTAATAAATCTAATAATTTTTTGATATCTGCAAAATGTAATCCTGATGTTGGTTCATCTAAAACAAATATTTGTCCTTTTTTGTTTAATTTACTTGCCAATTTTAATCTTTGAGCTTCACCTCCAGAAAACGTGTCGTGAGTTTGTCCTAATGTTAAATAATCTAATCCAACATCGATCAGCATTTTCAATTTATTTTTTATTGTAGTTTGCTTAAAAAAATTATTTGCTTCGTTTACAGTCATATTTAGAACATCGTTTATGTTTTTGCCATTATATAAATATCCTAAAATTTCTTTTTGGTACTTTTTCCCTTGGCAAGTCTCGCATACAACCTTTACATCACCCATAAAGTGCATATCAATATTGATAAAACCGAGACCTTTACAATCAGGACATGCGCCTTTTGAATTTGAACTAAATAAACTGTTTGATACATTATTTTCTTTGGCAAAAATGTTTCTTATTTCGTTGAATACTCCTGTATACGTGGCAATATTACCTCTTGCAGTTCCTGTCAAAGGTAACTGGTCTATCAAAACAATTTTTTCATTTGAACATTGTTTCATGAGCTCATTAATTATCAAAGAACTTTTTCCTGAGCCGGATACTCCAGTTATAGAACAAAATACTCCAAGAGGAATCTTTACATTTATATTCTTTAAATTGTGCGTTTTTGCGTTTTTAATAGTGAGATAATTTTGGGGCTTTCTGATGTTATCCTTGAATTTTGATTTTTTGCCAAGATATTTCCCGGTAATTGAAGAGCCAGATTTTAATTCATTAAAACTCCCTTTAAAAGTTATTTTTCCGCCGTTTATTCCAGCTCCAGGACCAACTTCTATGATATGGTCGGCTTCTTGCATTACTAAATCGTCATGTTCAACAACAATTACTGTGTTATTTGCTTGTTTCAGTTTGTGTAAAATTTTTATTAGATTATTGCGGTCTTTAGGATGAAGTCCGGCTGTTGGTTCATCAAGAATATAAATCATTTCGATTAAATCAGAACCGAGTTCTCTAGCAAGTTTTAGTCTTTGTGATTCTCCGCCAGACAATGTATCAAGGCTTCTATTTAGCGATAAATATCCCAAATCAACGTCAATCAAATTTTTTGTGGTTTTAATAATTCTGTCAATTAATTCTCTAGCGTTAGGATTATCTATTTTTCTGATTTCATCAATAAAAATATCTAATTGCATACTAGAAAATTCCCCAATATTTTTTTTATTAATTTTTGAGTTAAGTGCTTTTTTATTTAATCTGCCACCATTACAAACCTCACAAGGTTTTTCTATCAAATATCTTTTCTCACTTTTTTCTTTGCTGGCAGAAACTCCTCTTAAATCAGTTGCTCTGCCTATAAGACGAACTATGATACCTTCATGGCTAAATGATTGAATGAAACCTTGATCTTTATTACTTAATACAATTTTGGGCGAATACAATAAAAAGATTAGTTCTTCTTTTGAATAATCCTTAATAGGTTTGTTTAAGTCTAGTTTCCCAGATGTTTTAATTATATTAAAATATCTTGACCCTGGTTTAAAAATATTAATCTTGCAAGCCCCTTCATTTAAAGATTTATCAAAATCTATTATTGATTTCGGATCTATTGTGTATTCAGTTCCAAGTCCTTTACATTTTGGACAAGCACCTTTGGGGTTATTAAAAGAAAAATGCCCTGCACTTAGATTTTTTTCTGAGCCAAACCTTGAAAATAATAATCTCAAATATGTGTATACCTCTGCGCTGGTTCCGATTGTTGAACGCGGATTGCCTCTTAATTTTTTTTGATCGATTGCAATTGTCGGGGAGAGATTTTCAATTGAATCAATATCTGCTTTTCCCGTTCTTTTTAATAATCTAGCTGCAAATGTGCTAATTGATTCTAAGAATTGTCTTTGTCCTTCTGCTGCGATAATATCATATGCGATTGTTGATTTTCCTGAACCTGAGACACCAACCAAAACGTTGATTTTATTTCTAGGTATCTCTATGTCAATGTTTTTAAGATTGTGAGTTTTAGCACCTTTGATAATTATGTTCCTCATTCTATTTAGAATTATATTTTAAAATTTATAAATATGTCATTTCAGTAATGGCGTTAAGAAAACACAATATGACGATGGTGGAAAGGTTTAATAATACCTTATCCTAAATGTTGTTTATGGAAGCAGATGTAATTGAAAAGTACAAGAAAGCTGGGAAAATCGCAAAGGAAGTGCGTGAATTTTCAAAAGGTTTGATCAAAGAAGGAGCAAAGACTCTCCATATTGCTGATGAAATCGAAAAGAAAATTAAAGAGCTTGGCGGAGAATTTGCTTTTCCTACAAACATCTCAATAAACTCAGTTGCAGCACACTCTACACCTAAAATAAATGACGAGACTGTGCTAAATAAAGGGGATGTCGTAAAAATAGACATTGGTGTACATGTTGACGGGTTTATCGCAGATACTGCTTATACTGTCGAGGTAGGAAGCAATAATTGGAAAGGTCTGATTAAAGCAAGTGAAGATGCAGTTAAGGCTGCTATTGGACTTGCAAAACCAGGTGCAGTAATCTCAGATATTGGTGCTGCAATTGAAGATGCAATAAAGAAACACGGGTTCACACCAATTGCAAACCTTTCAGGACATGAAGTTGGAGAATATGAACTCCATGCAGGTATAACAATTCCGAACTTCAACAATAATAGCACACAAACACTTGAGGAAGGAATGGCAATTGCAATTGAACCTTTTGCAACAAATGGATTTGGAAGAGTAATCGATGCAAAAGATTCAGAAATATTCAGGTTAATGATGCCAAAACCAATCAGGAACCCTGCGTCAAGAAAAATCCTTGAATATGTCGTTGAAAAGCATCAGGCATTACCATTCTGTAAGAGATGGATTGCAAAAGCAGTTGGTGGATTCGGAATCGAAACAGGAATACTCGAGTTGATAAGAAATGCGACATTACACAGATATCCTGTTCTTAAGGAAGAAAAAGAAGGTGCAATGGTCTCGCAGGCAGAACATACAATTTTAGTATTCGAAGAACCAATTGTAACTACGCTTTAGGTCCTTCTGCTTTCTTGTGTTCTGTGATGTCTTCCCCTATCGCAAGCAAGCCAATAGTCTTTCCATCGCTGTCTTTTAAGGTTTTATCATGCCATCTAATTTCTATTTGGCGCCCATCTTTAGTGACTATAGGATTTACGTTCCCTTTGGTTTGGATATCACCTATTGCTGTCTGAAAAAGGTTCCTAACCGAATCATAATCGCGTTCTGGCAGGAATGTCGTAAACCAGTCTTTTCCTTTTATTTCTTCCAGTTTATACCCTGACAATTCTTCCATATAAGGATTAACGCTGACAATCCTCCCTTTAGGATCAAGTACAAGTATTATCGCTTGAGCAATATCGAATATGGTTTTGGAGAAATCCCTTTCCTTTTTAATCTTTTCTTTTGATTCTTCCAAATCCTCAAGTAGGTTAAGAAGAGCTTTTGGTTTTAGCAGTTCTCGCATATCCTCTGTCTTTTTTTGTTCACTGCCATATATAATGCTCCATTTTCCATCTTTTAAGATAAGTGCAGATTGATGGTTGCTGACCACATCTATTGTCTCAGAAGAATTACATTTTTCAAGAGAGTATGAACAAATTGCTATCATCTTATATTTTCCAATAACATTATTCACACTTTCTTCATATTTGGTTAAATTTGCCCAATCTTTTTTTGGTATCCAGAAAAGATTACCAGTAAGACGGAGACCATCAAAACCTTTTGCTAATGCTTGCTCTTCCTTTTTAATCCATCCTTTAAGTACCACATCTGCGTTGAATTCTCCTGTTTTGGTATACCAGTCTTTGTAATCTAATATTTCTATCTGCCCCTTTTTGAAGTATTCATCAAGATTACTCAATACTGCATCCAACGCTGTTTTTGCTTCTTTGACTGATAAAGGTTCTGATGTAACCCACATACAGAACTCATTGTTTTCTAATCCTGCCTTGAAAAACGGGACCAAAACGTCAATCAAATCCTGCTTAGTTTTATAGAAGTGGCATATGTGGGTTCCAAATGGAACATTATCCACAATCTCAATTCCGAATGGCCTAAGCTGTTGTTTTTCCATCCTCATTCAACCCTCGTAGTCCTCTTATTGTATTTTTTAATTCAATCATTTTTTCTTCCCTGCCAATGACCAATTTTGAAAATCTTTCAAGTTGTTCTATTTTATCTTTTAATATTTCTTCTGCTCTCTTTTGTTCAGTTGTATCTGTGCCATATATGTTTACATAGCGGCCTTCTCGTATTGGTGTGAGCATAAACAAATAGTTTTTATTCTGAACCTTAAATTCTATTGTTTTGTTTTTATTAGATCCAAACGCTTCTTTGATTATTTGTGCCCATTCATCAGGCAATTTAAGTCCGCTTTGTATCAGTCCTGTGTTTGTCAGGTTAGAAGCGGCTTTGTTCGCGTATAGTATAACTCCTTCTGTGGATATACGCATTACTGGATTCGGGTTTTCGGAAGGGAATTTTGCGATGTTATTAATCTGTTCCTCTGCTTTCTTGTATTTATCAATATTTTGAAATGTTCCGGTAAGTTTTACTATTTTACCTCCGCTGTAAACAGCTTTTCCAAGCGACCGTACCCATATCGTATCTTTGCTGCCCAACGGAATGAAAAGGGATTCAATATCATAAGATTCACCTGTTTCCGCAGCGTTCTTCACTGCCGCCTCTACGGCTGGCCTGGATTCGGGCGCATAAAAATTCAAGGCTTCGTCCAGCTTTGGTTTATACCCCGGCTTGACTCCATGGATCTGACCGACCTCGTCTGTCCATGAGACCTCCTTGGTAGAAAGGTCAAGTTCCCAACCTCCGACTTTGGCCATTTTTCCGGTATCCTTCAAAAGCTGAGCACTTTTATTCAGCGCCTCATCTACTTTCTTGCGCTCAGTTACATTTGTAGAAAGTAATATTGCACTAATTATCTTGTTGCCTTTTTTGATTGGGACTACTTTTGTATTAAACACCATAATGCCTGCTTTTGGGATATCTGAAGAAACTTCATAGCTGATGGGTTTGCCTGTTTTAAAAACTCTTTTCAGGGAACCCCTCATTGTCTCATGATGTTCTTTTATTGTATAATCATACACAGAATTTCCAACTGTTTTTTCAGGCGTATATGGCGGGATTATCTTATTGATGTATTGTATTATGCCTTTGCTGTCGACAATCATTATAATATCGTCTGTGTTTCCTGTCAGCGAAGCCCATCTTCCTTTGGATGTCTCAAGCTCTTTCTTGACGTCCTTTTTGCTTCTTTTCAAATCCTGAAGTTCAGAAAGGTCCTTGCATACAACAATTTTGTTACCTTCGGAATCTGCTTTTGAAGCAAAGATGATGAATTCCTTGATTCCTTTTGTAGTTATTAGCGGTAGCTTGACAACTGTATCCCGCTTAAGTGAAACTCTCCTGAGACGCTTCATTGCCCTTTGTTTTTCCTTCGGTATAGCTTTGTATATCGAGAAGTCTTTTCGGTCACCGAGCTTAAACCCAAACTCTTCCTCAATTGCCTTGTTTGCCATCAGCACTTTATCATCTTTTGAAAGGAGTATCGCCGGCAGCGGAAGAGCATTGAACATGTGACTGTATCGCTCAGATATTGTTGCTCGTTCATGCTCAACCTGTTTTTCATGAGTAACATCTGTAACAGTTATTATAATGGCATCTTTTCCGTAGAACTTCTGGATGTGTGCAGAAACATTAGCTATTATTGCGTTACTCCCTGTGTTAATCTCAAAATTTTTGATATTTACGCTTTTTTCTTTTTTAAGCTTCTTTAAGTATGAATCAAATGATGACGGCGATATCATCCCTAATTGCTTCGCAATGTCCTTCACATTTTTTCCCACTAACGCCCCTCTGTCCAAACCAATAAGCCCGCTGCATTTGCTGTTTGCCTCAATCACTTCCATAGTTTCTGCATCAAGGATGAAAATAGCATTTGTGGAAGACATCAGCAGGTGCCGGTATACGTTAAAAACTGAGAACATGGACTCGAGGAATGAGGTTGTTGATTTTTCAAGGATGGATATGCCAACATCTGTGCCAGTTGTGTAGTTCTTGTCATCAGGAATTGATTCAAATATTATGGATTCCTCGCTATCAACTGATATAAAATTGCTTTTTGTATCCATGTTTCGGTCATCGCAAAAAGAGCAGCTCCATAAGGAGCAGATGCCGTCATCTGAATGTTTTGTGGTTATAACTGAAATATTGATTCCTTCCTTCTTTTTCTGCTCAAAAAGCTCCTTGAAGTACATTATCCTATAAATTGCATTGCCAGACAGAAAAAGCATGATTGATTTGCGGGCCTTTCTGACTAAGTCCTCAATTTTGTTGTTTATTGCACTGCGGCCGCGCAGTACCCAAAAACTTCCACGAGGTTCATAAATTCCGGTCTCTTTCTGCTTTTCTTTTAACGAACTAAAGACTCCTTTTGCACGTTCAAGCTCCTGTGACATGTTTGACTGGAGAATCCTGAGCGTTTCTTCGCAGTCAGCTGGCTTGTATTTCATTGGCTTGACAGGCAACACTATAGCGAAGCCGCGGTTGACAAGAGAATTAATCACTTCATAGGTTTTTCCGTATGGAATCCCGCAAATGTTGCTTATATCTTTTGCAGTACAAGTTCCGTTTGTAACAATCGTTGAGTAAACTTTGGCTTCATATTGAGTTAATCCAAGCCGTGTTAGGCCGGACAATATGTCCTTTTGTTCGTCTGACATAGTATTGGTCGGTTCCTGCTTTAACAAGCGAATTAATGAATTACCTATTTAAATCCCTTCCTGAAGTTGATGACATCATTCTCTCCTTTTAGGTAAAAGCGAATACAGAACATAAAGTTCATCGGACAAAAACTACCGCTAAAATGTCCATAAAAAGAAAAAAGAAGAAAGAAAAAAAGAGTTTGCGCGTGTTTAAAGCACATAAGCAATCTGTTTGCACGGTCCCATGCTGGACATGGATGGATATTTTACCACTAGTGCTGAAGGGAAACTATCTGTAGCTCCGTAGATATATTGCAATAATGGAGTCTGCCAAAATGTCGTACAATTGTTACTGGTTATTGTATACGGCGCAGAAAAAAAGTTGATACGATCAGTTATTGCAATTGTCTCAAGCAAAGTACCTGACATATCCCTTATCTCCACAACTGCTGGATGCTGCGGCTCAATTATCTGTACCTCTGCAAATGGTACTCCGTTGTCCTTCAAGGTGATTGTCGGCAGGTTGGTTATTGGGTCAAAGGTTACTATCTGGAGACTGCCAGACATTACGCCACCTCCGCCTCCTGCGCCTTCATATACAGTCACATTTACTGCATCGCTGTAATATGTTTCCATAACTGAAGTTATTCCATCAGATGTAAAGGTCGAACCTCCAGTTCCGCCTATCCATGCATAGCTGTTGCTTATAGCAAAAAACGACACTGCTAGAATTGTCCAAATCAATAAATTTTTTGCCATGTTTAGAGATTAGATAATTGTACATTATATACATTGAGGGAAATTTTTTGAACAAAAAAGTCCGAAAACGAAATAATTATATTCTCCCTTTTCAGTTGATAATCCAATGACACTGGACTATTTTAACCCAAAACTGCTCAAATTTATGTATTTCCTGGTGACTAGACAAAGATTCATGAATTCGGTGCAGATAGCTGATGAGCTGAGAATAAATGGGGAGCACGTGACTGACCGTACAGTACGCAGATGGATGACTTTTCTGAATAACGAAAGGAATTTTAATTATTTTATCAATGCAAAACATGAATCACTCGGTCTTATGCCTATATTTGTGCTGATGCATAACCTAAAAAAAACAAAAGTTCTGGATATAATACCTTATCTTGCTTATGTTGAGTATGGAATCTGTTTGGGCAAAATGGACAATGGTTTTCTTGTGGAATATTTCCTGCCTCCTGAAAATCTCAAAAAATTAAAACTTTTCTTGGATGACTGCGTGAACCGGGGGTTCATGGACAACTATGAAGTACATCCCTGCTTCTCTGCTATTGCATTGTACTCGCAGTTCCATAAAGTTGTGGACAAGGATGGGAACTTGAGATTTGAGAATAATAATGAAAAAGAACTTACATATTTCACTAGGCTTCTTGAACAGAAGCTCAACAAACGCGTAAAGTGCAACATCCATCCTGGGATAAAAAGGAATCCACTTATAGTGCCTCTGTTGTGCGAGCACTTCAGGGAGGCTTCTCTTTCATCAAAAAAGGCATACAGGCTCCTAAAAGAACGGGTTGGGGAAAAAATGTGGGATTATTTCAGGGACATAAAAATAAAAAGAAAAAGAAACTGTGGGGCATGTGTAAGATTCATCCAAAAAACAATAAAGTATCTCCATGAAAATGCTGAAGACTTTGTACAACAGATCAGAATTTCGTACACCCCGCTTTATCTGGGCGAGAACGTTGGAGTTTATCTCATTGTCAGACTCAAAGAAAACCGCCGCGTTGTGGACTTTGCTATGGAAGTCGCCAAAAAGTCGCTACAACTGCTTGTGCATCCGCCATACAACAAAAGGGGGCAGATGATATTTTTTGTCATAACAAATTTCAGGGCTCTTGTGGAGATACTAAACGAAATCCTTCCAAGATATATGGATCCTTCCTCTGATAATAAATTATTCCTCAGGGACTTACACAAAACGAGATTCTGGCAGGAAAGCAAGCTGCATAACAAGATAAATTACTGTGATGTCTTTGACCCTGTGAATATAAAATGGAAATATCTGCACCAAGAGTATATGTCCAAGCTTAAAAAAATGTAGCAGACTGGATCCTACAGTTTTATCTCGGTCCAGTCCTCAAGTCCTTCGATGCCGCGTGCTTTAACCATAACTTTTGCACCGTCTTTCTTGATTTCAATTATTCCATCCATCAGGTGTTCAAGTGTGACTAAAACGCCTGGCTCGTGCATACCTTCCTCAACTGTAAAAAGAATCCCGCCGCCTGCTTTTTTTATTTTTGCTATGAAAACCTGGATGAACCTTCCGACTGCATTTGCATTAGAATACATAAGAAGGGTTGAGAGGGACTTAAAGACAACCCTGTGAACTGGATAGTTTGGATGAAGTTCTGACTCAATGTTTGAAAGAGCTATGCTGATTTCGTTCAATGCAAGTGGACTTGATACTCGCTTGACTGCAGATGTGTCAGATACGCTGTCGCCGGCATTTTTTGAGTAGCAGTCAATATGATGCAATATACCTGAATCCTCAAACTTTGTAACAAAAATCTTGCTTTTCATCATCTCCTTCTTTGCTTCTTCAGGTGAGCTGTCAGTTGAGATTGATACAACAGGTTCGTTCTTGTTCAGCAGGTAATCAATGTATCTGTAGATTAACTCATCCTTTCCTGAGAGTGGCGGACCTACAAGGATGACCGCTTTTCCATCAACAAGTTTTGAGAAGATTTCCATCCTTGTTCTCCTTAATGACGACTGCTATTTTTGATGATTTTTTCTTTCCTTTTTGGCTATCTTTGTGACATCCCTAAAAATTCCGGCCATACATTTTCTGCCGTTGACATTTATTATCCTAGAACTGATATCACAGTGCACAATAGTCTTATCTTTCCTTGCGACAGGTATATCTCTTACAACTGAAATCTCTCCTTTTGCCATCCTCTTAAACTGTTTCAAAATGTAAGGCAAATCTTTTTTGAGATGGATGTCTTTAACACTTAACCTGAGCAGCTCATTTTCAGCGTAACCTGTTATCTTGCAAATTTGAAGGTTAGCGTAAACAAATTTGCGGTTTTGCACATCTGCAATAAGAAGGCCGTCAGATATTTTATTGAACATTGCATGAAGAAGTTCTTCGCTTTCTTTTATTTTTTCTTCCGCTCTCTCTTTTTCAGTAACATCTCTTACTATACCCATAACCGCTACAACATTTCCTTTGCTGTCTTTGATTGGGTTCAGGATAGTGTTATTGTAAAACTCCTTTCCATTAACAACCATCTTTTCTTCTATGAACTTGCTTTTACCGGTTTCGATGACTTCCTTGTTGTTTTTTGCGAACCTGGCTACAGTCTCTTTTGGGAATATATCAAGTATGGATTTGCCAATCAGCTCTTCAGGGGTGTGGTGTGACATACTTGCTGCGGCTGCATTCACTGAAATAAACCTCAGTTTTGTATCCAACATAAATATCTGGTCTGTTGCATTTTCGACAATTGTTTTGTATTTTTCTTCGCTTTCCCTCAGCTTTTCCTCTGCTTTCTTTCTTTCAGAAATATCTCTAACTACGCACAGAATTCCTCTCATCCCGTCTCCATCATTTAGCATTCTTGTACTAACCTCAACCGGAATAATTCTTCCATCCTTATGCTTGACTTCTAGTTCAATCAGAGTTGTAGCTTTATCGCTGGCCATACGTTCCCTGAACAATCTTAGTAATTTTGGAACATTTTGGTGAGAAATGAAGCCGGCGCGCATGAAATTTTTGCCTATAATCTCTTTTGGCTCATACCCATAGATTTCCTTGGACCTTTGGTTCACAGCAAGTATCTTACCAGCAGAATCCAGATAAATTATTTCATCGTTTACATTTTCGAATATGTTCTTGAACTTTTCCTCGCTTTCGCGTAGCTTTCCTTCCGCAATCTTTCGTTCAGTAACGTCCTTAAAAAATCCGGTGAGAACGTCCTGCTCTCCAAGCTTCATGGGAACTGCGTTTATATCAGCATAAAATACGGACTTGTCCTTCCTTAACACAGGAAGATTTCCTGCAATATCTATCTCACCTTTCAACTGTTTTGTAAATTGTTCGTTAACGTAAGGCAAGTCTTTTTTTGGATGTATTTTTGATACATCCATCTGAAACAGTTCTTTCTCAGTGTAGCCCAACATCTTAATCATTGCGGGATTTACAGCCACGAACCTCTTTGTCTTTCCATCAGCAACAAGAATGCCGTCTCTATCCCCATCAAAGATTATCTTAAATTTCTCTTCGCTTTGTTTTAACTCTTTTATTTTCTTCCTTAAATTATACACAAGCGTCACATTGAGTTTTTTAAAGCTTTTCATTTTAATCACCTAATATGTCTGATATCTTCCCTGAGGCTTTCCCAAGTTCGAGCAGGGCAAGACCAAGGTTTATCTGAGGTTTGGCCAGTATCACAAGAATTGCCTTTTCTCCGGCAGATATGGTTATCATCTTTCCATGTTCTGCATCAACAATTATCTGGCGCAGTTTTCCCTGCTTAAGCTCGGAAACTGCGGTTTCAGCTGCGCCATGCATTGCTGCAGTCATTGCAGCAATCACTTCTGTATCAGCATCTTCCTTGAGATTGGAGGCTATTGAAAGCCCGTCAGAAGAAATGATTGAACTGCCTAAGACATCGCCTATGTCATCTAATGACTTCAGGATTTTTTCAAGTTTCTCTTTTTTGTTCTCCGCCATTTTTCATCACTTAACATCATTTCTTTGCCAGCTTGCTTTTTCGAAGAGAGGCCCTTAACTCTTTGGGCAAGATTGAAGTTATCCTTGGGTTCTTCTTTGCGAGCTCTTCAATATCCTTTCGTAAAAGTATGGTCACTATGTTTCCGAACTTTCCTTTGATGGCATTTAGGATAGTGTTCAGCAAATCATTGCGGTCTTTTATGCCAAGGCACATCTTGTTTAATGTAATCGCGACATCTTCAATCTCATCTTTAGAATTAACCTCATACTTTTTGTCCAATTGCCCGTTTCGTATTGCATCAGCATAGTCCTTAAGAAGGTTAATGGGTTTTACCAGAGTAAAAGATACAAAATAACCAATTACTGCAGTTATGATACTTATTATAACGCACTCAAAAACTATATCGTTTTTAAAATTATTAATTGGTAAAAATGCCTCGTTTTTGTTCATCTCAGCAACAAGACAGAACTCATATGTTGGAACCCATTTATGTGCTCCAATCACCAAAGTATTTTGATAATCCGAGTATTCCATGTGATGTGTTTCTTGGTGTTTTTCTGTTATACACTCGTTTACGCCTTCTGTATAAAGCGCTTTTTTTAGAACAGAGTCATTTTCAAATTTAAGACCAGTTACAGGATAATTAAATTTATTAACAATATAAGTTTCCCCGCTTTCACCAAAACCAACAGTCTCAGTCATTAGGCTTGAAAGTTCTATAAGATTGTTTCTACCTGCAATAACCCCTATCAATTGGCCCTCGCTGTTCTTAATTGGCGCAGTTGTGGTTGCGGCAAGTCCTTGAAGATATGTGCTGTAATAAAAAGTCTGTGTGTATACTTGCTCTTTTCCATTGATAAAATATGGCCTATCTGCCCGGATCTTCCCTTCTTCATCTGGATTTGTGGATACTACAATATTTCCATCCAAGTTCATTATAAAAAACCCACCAAATGCCCCGCTTTCCTCACTAAGCTCTTTTTTCAGAATTTCTCTTACATTTAGAATGTTTTTCGGTTCTACATAAAATTTCTCTAATTCTGACAAGAGCACGTCATCTGAAGACAAACTTGAAACTCTTTTTTCATTATTACTAAAAAAGTTTATTATACTGCTCTCCTTAAGAGCTAAAACACTGTCAAACTGCGCATAAACCCTATCCTGGATTTGTTTTTCCCCAGAAACTAAAAATATAGAACTGATTAGGATTACACTACTGAGTGTGACCAACATCATTGCAGTTATTATCTTGAGGCTAATTCTCATGGTGTCTCCGCCAGGAATTCGTTTGTAAAAATCTGTGTAATATCCTGTTCATTTTTGAGAATCCCCTGTTTAAGCAGGATTTTCTGAGTATTGCTAAAAGCAACAGCATCCATATAGCCTAATGGCGAATCTCCTGTGTGTATGAAAGGGGAGCTAATGCTCATTACGAACTTAAGGTGTTCTGGGGTAGCCTTCTCATCTTCTTGCTGGTAACCTAAAGTCAAAAGTGCTGCTTCGTCAGGATTTTCTATTGCAGCCTGCCAACCTTTCTTAGTGGCAGTTATAAATGCACTAACGAGTTCTGGTTGTTTGCTTATTTTGTCATCGGTTGTTGAAATCACGTCTGCATAGAAATTTACGTTATAATCACTAGGGTAAATTGTGTTGTAATCACCAACAACCGCTTTAAGTGTAGCCCCGTCAGTAATCCACCCTGCTTCTGCATCAAACTCTCCGCTGGCGAGCTTGTCATAGGTGTAATCGCGCTGGACAATCTTAACACTGTTTACATCGATGCCTTTGTTTTTGAGCATGGCAATAAGCGCATAGACCTCGGAATAATCAGCTCCGACAGTCTTTCCAATCAAATCTTCTGGCTTTGTTATGTTTGAGGATTTTTTCGAAAAATAACCGATGGGCGACTGTTTGTAATCTGTATAAATTGCTTTTACAGGCAGTCCCGCTTCTCTTGCAAGGAGCAGGGTATCTGCCTGGAGAATCGCAAAATCACATTTCCCATCAACTAGGTCCTGCGGAAGGTCGGTATCATTGTAAGGCAAGAAATTAACTTTTAGACCTTCCTGAGCATAGTACCCTTTTTGATCAGCCCAATAAAGTCCTGCGAACTGTGCCTCATGAATCCACGACAAGCACACATTAATTTCCTGAACCTCTTTTTTCTGTTCGAATTGAGTACATCCTAAAAACAATATTACAAAACATACGGAAAGCATAACAACAACATTTTTTATATTCATTTTTCCACCTCTTTTTCTATAATTTTTGCTGTGCGTTCCATCTCAAGAAGCACAAGCCCGAGCTTTGCCTTCATGTCAACCATGCAGACAAGTATTGTCTGTTTTCCTGCTTCAGTGGAGATAAGACGAGCATCCTTTGACTCGACAATTACCCGCTCTATCTCCTTCTTTTTCAATTCAGACATAGCAGTCTCTGCAGCACCTGTCATTGTTGCAGTCATTGCCGCTAATGTCTCGCCGTCAATGTCCTCTGAAAGTTCAGAAGCAACAAGCAGTCCGTCCTTTGTGACTATTGCTGCGCCGCTGATGCCTCCGTTTTGTTTCAGATCCTTTAGTGTCTGCACCAGTTTCTCAGTTTTTGTTTCTCCTGACATCAAATCACCATATCCATCAGGCTTATCAGAACCTTCTCTGTCTCCTTTTTCTTTAGCTTACAGGGTTTACCAGGTTGTATTGAATGCGGGTCTTCAGCTGTAACAGGGACTATGGGAATATTCTTTGGCAGGTTCATCTTTGAACGTATTCTTTCAGATTTGAGCGCACCAGCCATGTCTGCCTTGTTCGCGGCAATCACCATTGGCAGTCCTTTTGTCTTTGTTTTTTCAAGCATCTCTTTTGCCCGGACAAAACCGTCGGGGTTTGTTGAGTCAATCACAAGAATAACACCAAATGATTCGCCACCAAGCCTTTCAAGTATTGGATCAAACCTTTCTTGTCCTGGTGTGCCAAAAAGGTCAACTGCAAATCCTGCCAAATCAACATGTCCAAAATCAAGTGCTATTGTAGTTTCGCTATTGCTTAGGTTTGTCTCTTGACGGTTTACAGAAACTGACTTTGTTGAGACAGATTGGATAAATGAGGTCTTACCTGAATGATAAGGACCGGTAACCAGAATTTTCGGAATGTATACCCTTACGCCGCCGGGATGAATCACTTTGAATGGAATATCTATGATTTTTAGATTTTTTACCCAATCTGCTTTCAAAACACTGAAGTATTTCCGCAGTATTACATTGGTTTCTAGAGCTTTTAGTTCAAGAATAAAATCTGCCATTTCCTTTACCTTGTTTATGACGTCCTCATCGTACATCCATTCTGTGAAAAGGAGGACAAGGGTGACATTGTTTTTCCGCGAGGATTCGACCCAGTCATTCAGATATCTAAGAAGCACTTCAGGTTCTTGTTCTAAATCCAAAAATGAAGAAAGCGCATCAAAAACTATTATCGAATCCTTATGTTTGCGGATTACATCAATCAGCACCGAGTTGATGCTCTTAACATCCATTGGATTGTTAACATAAAAGTTGCTTGACACTCCACCAATCAGTGCAGAATAAGCATCTATAAAGAAGAATTTGTTGTTTGATTCAAAGCTGGTGGTGTCCCATCCATAATTCTTCATCAGTTCCTTAACGGTTTCTGGTTTTTTATTGTTTACAAAGTAGAAGACATTTGCATTGTTTTTCAGATTGGAAAATATGAGTTCATATGCAAATTCTGCATTTTCTACACCAGGTTCAGAATAAAAAATGGATATTGAACCTTCTTTTATTCCGCCTCTAAGGCTTTCATCAAGTTTTGGAATTCCTGTTTTTAACATAAAATCAGTCACTCCACCTTCCTCGAGGAATTGTGATGGGTAAGAAACAATGTTTCTATAAAGTCTGTAAAAGAAACGTTTGAAACCCACATGCCAATGTCCCTGCCGTATTTTGTGCTCTCATCATCGGGTATTGCTTCGTAAATCAATGCTTCCTTCCCGTCAATGCATACTAGATGATTTTCGAGTTTGAGATTAGATGATTTGAGATCCAGCATTTTCAAAAACTTAAATGAGTCAAGCTGCGCATCTGATGACGCAGAGATTTTTACATCAACACCTCTTTTTGCAGCTTTTTTGATGATATCATTATAAAGACTAAGGCGCTCCATGCCTTTGGCGGTTGTGTATATGTAAACATAATTATTTGCCTTGTTGAGCAGTTCCTCAATCTTCTTGTTTATTGCCATCCTGCCGCTTATTATCCAGAAATATCCTTTTGATTCCATAAACTCCTTTGTCTTTTCAAAAGATGTTCTCAGTTCAGCGGTGATTATACTTTCTGCATTGTTCAGCTTCTTCAAACGTTCCTCCTTTACTGATTTCAGTATAATGCAGGGGTCAAGTGCCCGGTACTTCATTGGCTTTGTTGGAAGAACTTCTATGAACCCTTTTTTGCTGAGCGAGGAAATTACTTCGTAGATCTTGCCGTACGGAATGCCACAGATGTTGCTGACGTCCTTTGCAGTTGAGACACCTTCACCTGTAAGAGTCTTGTATATCTTTGCCTCATACTGGGTAAGCCCTATTTCAGTAAGCGCAGAGTTAAGGTCTTCAGCCATAGAGAAGGAGATGAATGTAAAAAGTAAATAGGTTTATTTATCTGAATAAATGAAACACCACTTTATCCCTTAAGGGTTGTTTTTGTCATTCTTTATCTTCAGATTATTGGATATATCTTTTGCAGGTATTGCCTGTGTGTGGTTTATTTCAAAAAAACTTTCAATAAAGGAAGTAAAGGACTTGTTTAGTACCCATACACCAAGGTCCCTGCCATATCGCAGGTTCTCATCGTCAGGCAAAGCTTCGTAAAGGAGAGCTTCTTTGCCATCAACTGAGATAAACTGATTTGCAGTGTTGTGATTAACGTGCCCCACATTGCAGAATTTCAGATAATCAAGTGCCTCTGAATTGCATCCAGAAAGAGTGGTTGATATAGATATCTTTATTCCCTTTTTCCGCAGTTCGCGCAGGACCTCGTGATAGTATTTCAGGCGGTTAAAACCATTTTCAGAAAGGAACATGTAGATATGGTCCTCTGCTTTTTCAAAAAGCTCCTCCATCTTTTTGTTGATGGCAGTTCGGCCGTTTATTACCCAGAAAAGACCCTTTGGCTCTATGAATGCCTTGTTTTTCTTGAATGTAGCCTCAAGTTCCCTTACGACAGTGTTCTCCGCATTGACTATCTTCCTTGACATGTTGTCCTTAACGAGCTTTATTGTCTCACGTGGCGAAATTGCGCGGTATTTCATAGGCTTGGTGGGCAGCATAATTACAAAACCTTTGTTGGTAAGAGAATTGATTATCTCATAGATCTTGCCGTAAGGAATTCCGCAAATGTTGCTGATATCCTTTGCCGTTGAGACCCCTTCAGTCACAAGTGTTATGTATATCTTTGATTCATATTGAGTAAGCCCGAGTTCCATGAGCGCATTCGTAAGTTCTGAATTATTCATCCTCTCACCCCGATTTTCTGAACAGATTATACCTTTCTCCAAGGTTGAAGCCATCACCTGTGGAACATGGTTAGAAAAGCGTAGTTATCCTATTGCTATAATGGTGTTTGTATACCTATGTGGGAGTGGCTGTTTATATTACCTGAAAGAGAAGATTTGTTCCGATTATTATCTGAAAGGTAAGAACCAATCATAATCCCTGGAAAACAGCTTCGTCGGGATGCACAACAATGCCTTTGTCAGAAATCTCCACGAATCGTATTGTCTTGTCATGGGCTGTGCCGCGCATTTTTCGCACAACTATACCCGGAACAAATGATGAGCCCTGTCGCAGCAAATAAAGGACTACTACGCCATCAACGACAAACTCCTCAATACCATGGGCAGACAAGTCCATTGTTCCTTCTTTTGTTTCAGAGGTAAGAATTGTCGTGCAGCCAAGATTTGAAAGTTTGTTGCAGAGCATCGCAAGTGCGGTACGCTGTTCCTCTTCGTTCTTTGTAAGCATCAAAAACAAATTAATCGAATCAATGACGACCCTGCTGATTTTCTTCTCCTTGACAACATCACAAATCTCGTTTATCAGATTTTTGTAAGATGCATCGGACTTGTGCATACCAAGCTTAAGTTCAGCAAGCGGACCGCCAATTATTTCAAATTTACCTTTTTTACGGGCAGCTTCCAGATCAAACCCGAACTTTGACATATCTTCTGCCATCTTCTTCCGTGTTTCTTCCAGAGTAACATAAAGCGAAGGTTCGTTGTAATCAACTGCACCCCTGTAAGCAAACTGGATTGCAAAGGTTGACTTACCTGTTCCAGCTGGACCGCTTAGGAGGATGTTCCTGCCTTTCAGAAATCCGCCATTAAGCATCACGTCAAGTCCGTCAATTCCGGTTTTTACACGTTCTGGTAATTTAACGTCCATGCGCAACACCTCTCAAAATGAAGCGGGGGTCAATTGTTTTATCGTTCATTACCCTAAACATAAACACGCCCATCACAAGTCCTGCAAAATGAGCACCTGCCTGCTTCAATGAAAAAATGAATGAATCGCATTTGGAGCCGCAGTCAAAAAAGGAAGTTATTGCCTTGATAAAAACAACGAGTGCCATTATGCCAAAAGGAAGCTGCCCTGAAATTTTAAACTTTGAAAGCTCCTGCGTGACAACACCAAATGCGCCATAAACTGCAGTTGATGCGCCAAGAGCTGAAAAGCTGCTGATTAAAAAAACAGGTATGACTGCAAGTATACCTGCAGCAAGATAGATGACGGCAAAATCATAAAACTCAGTTTTCAGTTCAGTTGCTATGAAACCAACAACAAGCAGACTTGCGACATTCTCAAGCAAATGCCACTCATTAAGATGGGCAAATGGAAAAGTAAAAAGACGGTACCATTCCCCTGCTGCAACCTTTTCGGGGATAAATGCCATGAGGTTCGCGCTGTCTGGAACCGTAAAAAATACAGCGACATAGATTGCTGAGAATATCCCGGCAAATAGCAGTATCTTATAATCTGAAAGTTCCATGATGCTAACCTTCTGGCCCTCTCAGTATTGTCTTACGAAGTTTTGCCTTAAAGCGCTTCAGCCATACAGCAATAGCTGCTCCGCCTATTACAAGTACAAATCCGCCTGCTAGTGGAATGATTCCAGTTGCAGATGTTGGTTCTGTCATGGAATAATTGAACAATGTCCAAGACTAAAAAATTGCTTCACTTCGCAGAGGAAACGGAAAATTATCCCCTTTGATGAGGTTAAAAACATTACACCGTCATGATGTAAAACTTTGTTTTTATTCAGACAGCAGATTAAGAATTACAGTTCACAATTGTGTAACGGAGGTAAAAAATATGGACAATAAATTATTCGTTTTAGCACTGGTTCTTTCGGTTATAGCGATGCCAGCAGCTTTTGCAGCGAATACTGACACATCGATTATTCTTGGCAATTCAGCGCCAACAGTAGGAACTGTAACTGCAACAGACCCAGTGACGCTTGTAACAGCGACCACTGTAACTGTCCAGTGCAACGCAACAGTAACTGATTTGAACGGCTATGCAGACATAACAGGTGCGAGTGCAAAGCTTTGGAAAACTGCAGATGGTGATACGGATGACTTAAACGATCATTACACCAATGGAACATGTGCGCTCACGGTAGGCTCAGGCACAACGAGAGACGCAACATGCAGCTTTAGTGTGATGTATTCTGCATTACCAGGTGAGTGGACTTGTAATGTGACAGGAACAGATGGAACTGACACAGGAAGTGCACAGAAGACTGACATTACAATAAACTCATTGAAAGCACTTAGTGTTGGTACAACCATGGCATTTGGTTCAACGGCACTTGGGGCAGTAGCAGTAGAAAACTCAACTACAGTAAGCAACAAGGGAAACGCAGTAATTGATGTGCAGCTTTACACATACGGCGTCAGTAATGATGACGGATACTCGTTTAACTGTGCTACAGGAACAATCCCATTCGATGCACTTAAGTACAACTTAACAGCAGCACAAACTTACGCAACAGCTATGAGTGCAATCGGAAGAAACAGCACAACACCATTAACTGAATCTGCATTTGACCTTGCAGTAGATGTTGATACAACTCCAAGCACAAAAAACATTTACTGGAAAGTACAGGTGCCATCATCTGGAGTAGACGGAACCTGTTCAGGAAAACTTGTAGTGCTAGCAATCTAAATAACTTTTTTGTTTTTTTTTATTTTATTTATTTTAAAAAGAGGAGATAAACTTGAAAAAGACTATTTTGATGTTCGGGATAATGCTTATCTTGCTAAACACAGCTTTTGCGGCATTTGGTGTTTCTGTAGAAAACATGGAAACTCCGATGTCTGGAGTTGATGTTTTCTTCTCTAAAATGATTCGTGGCGGTTATGCTGAGAGGTTTATACATTTAAGCAGCAGTGAACCTGGAACAATAACCAGCAAGATAACGGTCTCTGGGGACATATCAGAATGGATTACTTTTGAACAGGGCACCGCTATTGATGTCCCGCAAAACACTGATGTTAAAGTAAAAATGATTGTACGCCTGCCTGAAACCGCTGCCAATGGCATCTATAATGGGGTTGTAATTATCCTTGCAGAACCAAAGGAAAGTTCAGAAGGTTCATATGCTATGAGTATTGTAAGCGGGGTTTCGCTTAGAACCCGCATTGAAATAACAGGCGAACAGATGTATTCATTCTCAGTCAGCGAAATATCAATTGGAGATACTGAAGTCGGGATTCCTATAAAGGTCTCTGCAAAAATAAAAAATGATGGTAATGTTGCAGTAAAGCCGCTTGTCAAGGTTACAATATCAGATAATGAGGGCAAAGAAATGAGTTCAGATGAGTATAAAGAGACTACAATACTCGCATCCACATCAGATGAGATTGTTTTTGCGGTTCCATCTGAAAATCTTAAAGAGGGGCAGTACTGGGCAAATGTTTCTGTGTATTATGAGGACGGAACGCTTGCAAAGGAAGCAAGAAGCACTTTCGATGTTCTTGAGAAAGGGGCGTTCAGAATCAACGGCGAACTTGTCCAGGTTTTAAACAAAGTCTGGGCGAAAGTCGGAGAAGTAGTCAAGATAGATGCTATTTTTGAGAACAAAGGCGAGTTGATAACGACTGCAAAGTTCCAGGGTGAGGTATATCTTGACAATACCCTTGTGAAGACAATATCAAGCGAACAGCTGAGTGTTTCTCCTGGTGAACGAATAAATCTTACCACATACTTCACGCCAGAACAAGGAGGCCGATATGTTGTAAGGGGCAATGTTGTTTACAGTGAAAAAATCAGTGAGACAAAAGAATCTATAATAAATGTAAACTCTGAGAGTGCAGTTCCACCGAGTGCAGCAGCAGTTGGCATCGTAGGCGCTGTGGTTGTTGCGGGTGTTCTTGGTTTCAAATTCATGCGCAAAAAAAAGGAGTTTACTTTGGAGAAAAAGTATGAACCTTAAAAGTTTTATACTATTTTTGACCGTGTTTGTATCGTTAGGTACTGCCTTTTGTGCAGACCCAACTGTTGGCACAGTAAGTGGGACAGATCCTATAGCACTTTCTGCGGGAAACAATGTAACTATCTGGTGTAATTCAACAATTACTGATACAGATGGATATGCAAATGTATCTGGAGCTAATGCAACGCTTTGGGACCCTGCAGCTACTACAGAAGGTGGTTCAGACGATTTCAATAATCATTACACAAATTCAAGCTGCGTACTCAGCGGAGGTGCGGACAATGATACAAATGCCGCATGCTCTTTTCAGATGCGTTACTCGGCAAATGCAGTAGACTGGACCTGTAAAATTATTGCAACTGATGGAGAAGGCACAGGTTCAAATAATGTTGCGACAATGACTGTCAATACCTTGAAAGCAATAGGTGTAACAACACCAATGACTTTTCCTGAACAAGCACTCGGTTCAACAACTACCAATGGCAATGAACAAAACATAGTTGTAAGCAACCTAGGAAATGTAGAGGTGGATATAAGTCTTGACGGCTATGGCTCAAGCAACAGCGATGGCAAATCTATGTCATGTTCGCATGGAACAATTGTTCTTGCAAACCTAAAGTACAATACGAGCTCGGTACAATCTTTTTCGAATATGACTGAGTTAACAGATGATCCTGTAACATTAACTGACTTCAATCTTGCTGCAGAAAGCACAGATGGCGTTGCTAGCACAAAAAGTGTTTTCTGGAAAATACAAATCCCTGATACAAGTGTTGGTGGAAGTTGTTCTGGCCATGTAATTGTGGTGGGGGTATAATATGCGTTCTTTAATGATGATTTTGATTGTTCTTGCTTCACTATCCTGTGCTTTTGCGGTAACAAATACAAGTCTTACAATAAGCAATTCACTGCCAACTCTGGGGAATATTTCCATAATCACTGATCTATACCTCAGCGATTCTGGGAACACCTCATTTTGGTGCAATGCTACTGTGACAGACAATAATGGAAACGGCGATATAGTAAAAGTAAATTCCACGTTCTGGGACACTGCTGAAGCAAATGAAAGCAGCAACAACAGCGTGAACTACCACTACACCAATTCTTCGTGCATGCTGGTAAATGCAACAAATATTTCGAAGCACGCTTACTGTAATTTTAATCTTGGCAACATAAGCCTTGGTAACTGGAATTGCAAAATAAATGCATTTGACCATTCTGGAAGCGTGTCAAATACCACAACAGTTCATGTCTACCAATGTGGCGACGGTGATTGCAATTATGGAGAAAACTGTTTGACCTGCGAAGTAGATTGTGGTGCTTGCGCGAGCGAAGAAACAGGCGGTGGAGCTGGTGGATATGTAACTCCACCAAGTTATTATCAGCTAGAGAGCACAGGCACTTTTGAAAAGACTGTTGTGGTTGGAGATGATATATCCTTCAATGTGGGGACCACAACCCATCATATCACGATAATATCGTTGACTTCTGAATCAGTTACACTGGAAGTAAGCTCAAATCCAATCAAAGTGCTTATACCTGTAGGCGAGACAAAATTCTTTGACCTTGATGGGGACGGTTGGTATGATGTGTCTATCCATGTAAAGAGCATATCTGCGGGAAAAGCGTGTCTAACAATTGAAACTTTTGCAAAAAAGGTTGTTGAAACAGCTGCGCCGGAGACTGCTCCGACGATAACAGCAGAATATTCTCCAGGATATCCCGCTTCTGCCACAAACAATGTCCCTGCTGAAAAGACAACTGTCAGTAATCTAACTCCGCTTCAAACAAGTTTCTTACCATTAATAATTATAGCAATCTTAGCGGTTTGCGTTTATCTTTATCTTAATGCTTACAAAAAAAAGAAGGTGAAAAAAGATGAAAAACGAAAATAAAATGATAATTGCAGTTTTTATGATGTTTAGTTTAGCACTATTATCTGTCAATACTGTTTCTGCATCAGATGTTTTAGTCCGGCAAGGTCAGTATTACACAGGAACAAGTTTCAATATTGGGACTTATAACTTTAATTTTACAGTTTATGATGCTTTAACAGGTGGAAACAGCTGCTACACAAATACAACTACGCTGACAACAGGAAGCTTTGGTGAATGGATAACAGAACAAACTGGAGTAAATTCTGCCTGCAATAATGTTTCAAAAGATTATTATTTGAATATAAATATTAATGGAGCAGACCAAACTCCTAGAAGAAGATTAGTGGTTTGGGATTCTTTGAGAAAAAATGTTGATGAAACAACTATTAGTTCATTTGAAGCAGATATTATAAAAGTAAGAACGGGATTTAAAGACCTCAACAGAGCGATATGGCAATCTAAATTAGATTATGCACGAGAATTTGCAAATGCTACTTTAATAGCACAGCGAGAGATTGCCTTAAAATTAATTGGTACTACTACTAATACAGGTGAAAGCACCGAATTTAAAATAATAAAATTACAACAAGCAGGTGAGCTGGCAAAAGCAATGGTACAATCTGCGCTTGAGATGTCCACAGCAAAAATACTCGAAGCAAAAAAGTTAGCATTACTTAACGGAGAAAAACCTGAGGATGTAGCAGCAATCGAAGCAGAAGCAAATTTATATTTAACTGCATTAGATCTTACAGCACAAGAACAAGCTATTATTATTGATGAAGCATTAAACGATTCTATAACAGAAGTATCTGCAAGTGATGACGGCAGGAGATTTGCTGTTAAAGATGCTGACGGAAGCTTAAATTTGAGCTCTGGGGATATTACAACAACAGGAACCGGATTTTTTAATTATCTTGGAAGTTTGACTTCAAGAATAACTAAATTATGGGTTGTTGATGTTGATGCTACAGGAAACATAGAAACGAGCCAGAATGTTTCGGCTAACTACTTCAAAGGAGATGGTTCTTTACTGACAAATCTTCCTGCTGGAGGAGCAGAAACAGACCCTAGATGGACTGCAAACAGTTCAACTGTAGCAAGAACAGGAAATTGTCCTACAGGGCAGGTTGTACAGAACACAACGACAAGTGGAGTTCAATGCATGACTCCATCTGCTGGAGCCGAATCAGACCCGCTATGGAGCACAAACTTTACCAACATGCAAACTGATTGCTCTTCTGATGATTATGTCTATGGTATTGATGATGATGGAACGCTCAAATGCAGGGATGATGAAACAGGAAGCGGGAGCGGACTTACTCCTGTCTATCTTGGAAGTAATTTGAATGCTACGAATGCGGTGCGCGTAAACGTATTTACTATCGCATTGACGCCGAGCAAGATGAATATTGTTAAAGTCTATCTTGTACAGAGCTCATCTACAAATGGGGTGGCAATCCAAAACAGAGCAATCATAAGCGCATCTGGGCCTGTTGGAAACTGCCACTTTGTGACACAAACTCAAGGAGGATCAGATAATATTGACAACATCGCGGTGAGCAATAACTCTGCGGATACTTCAGTTACTGCTATGGGTCTCGATACTAATGTTCCGTTCATCAATACAGTCACTTGCACAGTGCTTGCAAATGCCAATCAAAGAAATTTGACCTTCCAATTTATTTCAGAAACAGCTTCGAATGTCACAACATATGCGGGTTCGTATTACACAAATGCTGTTAATCAATAATGATGATGTAGATGGAACTATCTAAAATTAAGTTACTTAATTATATCTTGATTACACTACTTTTATCAGTAGTATCAGTAACGAATGTATCTGCAGAAACAACTTTCTTCGATCAAGATGATGCTTTCATAATGGGTAATCCCACAACAGGCGGAGTGATAGACGGAACGACAGGCGGAGGAGGTTGTACATATAGATGGAACTGCACAAATTGGAGCGAATGTCTTCAATCTGAAAAACAGATTAGAAATTGCGCTAATATCGGTACTTGTTCTGACACATATGAACCTCCAGAAATAGAACACAACTGCACTTATACTGCCTCAGAAAAAATAACGTGCGGAAATGAGACCTGTGATTCAAGTGAGAACTGTTCAACTTGCCTGAATGATTGTGGCGCATGTCTATCAGAGAAAGCAATTACTGGCGTAGCGACAGGTAAATCTGACGGCTTGACTACAACACCGCTCGAAAGCGGCATCATTCCTATACTGGCAATTGTTGGAATTGTTATGGCAGCATATTTTGCAACACTAACGAGAAGTAAACAACGGGGGAAGAAAAGATGAAAGAAAAATATGTTATATCCTTATTTTTGACATTATTTGTCCTTGGTGGTGTTTACGCTGCTGAAGACAAAAGTACGCTTGTTATATCAAATGAAGCGTGGACTAACATAAATAAAACGATAACCATCTATGGTACTTTCTTTAACAATGAAAACAAAACTGTAAATGCGAGTTTTATTGGAGACATATATTTTGGCGCAGAAAAGGTATCCAGCTTTAACACAGGATCTGTGGAAGTACGAGCTGAAGAACATACAACCTTTGCTATAAAGGTTATACCCCAAAACCTTGGAAGATACAACATAAAGGCCTTTGTTGCTTACGGCGAAGAATTAACTTCAACATCAGATGGCCATTTTAATACCATGGCTAACTCAACTATGGTGCCCTTTGCTACAAGTTATGCAATATTTGCACTGATAGGTGTTGTTGTGACGGTTGCGCTGGTGAAAGTAATGATGAACCGCGGCGGAGGAGAATTGACCCGTGGTTACAATCGCATAAATGTTTACGAAAAAGAAAAGTACAAACTTTAGAATGTTTTTTGTTACATTGATGTCATTAAACCTTGTTTTGCGTGCAAAATGCAAATTATAAAATGAAAATTACTTAGCTTTTTTCTTAACAATCTTCGTTTCGGTTTCTTCATTGTTTTCAGATGCTTCAGCTTTTTCCTTTGCTTTCTCGAGCTCTTTTGGTGTCTTTATCCAATCAACTTTTGTCTTGCATTTTGGATCAAGACACATTGTGAAAGGACGCGCTCCTTTTCGTATAACTTTGATTATTGGGGACTTGCATTCTTCACAAACTTTTTCAGAGGATTCGATGAATCCGAAACGTGGAAGCGGATAACCTGTGCCGCAAGAGGGATTCCATACCTTTTCTTTCCAGCTGCATTTGCATTTTCCTTTTTCTCCGCCGCATATAAGGCATTTGCATTTACATGCTGTTTTTGTAAATCCGCATTTTGCACATCTATTATAACTGCTGCATCCAACAAACCTTTTTTTGGTGAACGGACTAAACAATACTTTTAAATTTCCTTCCTTGCAGTTTGGACATTTCCCAAGCATCTGTTGCTGATTCTTCATCTCGATTATTGCCTTTTCTAAAGCTATACCAACTTTTGATTCGTTTTCATGGAATTCTTTTGATACTTTTTTGATGACTATCCTTGCTTTTTTGATAACATTCTCGCGCTTAACTTCCTCTTTACCAACCTTTTCCATGTCTTTTTCAAAAGAACGGGTAAGCTTTTCAGAAACAAGTTCTGGGACATAATTAGCTAAAGTCTCGCCAACTTGCATGCCAAGTTTTGTTACCTCGATGCTTTTTCCAGAGATATACCCGCGGTCATAAAGAGTTTGAAGTATTGTTGCGCGGGTCGTCTTTGTTCCAAGATTTTGTTTTTCAAGTTCCTTGACAATTGAACCTTGTGAATATCTTGCCGGAGGCTGAGTTTCTTTGTCAAGCTTTCGTAAGTCTTTGACGTCAATCTTGTCGCCTGATCTTAATTGCGGTAATTCAACTTCCTCAAGTTTTGCATAAGGACCATAATATTCCATCCAGTTAGGTTCAAGTGTTTTAGAGCCTGTTGCCTTAAATATCTCATCTGAAATCGCAAACAATATCTGTGTTGATTCGCGCTTTGCTGGTTTGCCAAATGTGGCCAAGAATCTGCGGGCAATCAAATCGTAAAGTTTCTTTTCTTCTGTGTTTAATTTTTTTACGTCCGGGGTTTCTGAAGTTGGGTAAACAGCTGGGTGCGCTGCATCAGTTTTTGTTCCTTCGTTTGGTTTTAGTTCTTTTTCAGAAAGCAGTTCCTTGCAGAATTTTTCATATGCTTTTATTTTCCCGAGATTTTTCAGGATATCGTGATACCCTATCTGTGGCGGAAGTTTCTGGCTGCTGGTTCTTGGATAAGAGATATATCCTGCTGTGTAAAGGTTCTGTGCTATTGCAACTGTCCTTTTTGGAGAATAACCAAAATATCGATATGCTTCAGTCTGCAGTGATGTTAAATCAAATGGTGTTGGTGGGTTTTTCTCAACATTCTTTGTCTCAGTTTTATCAACAATTGCCGGCTCATCTGCACATTTTTTTAACATGTCCTTGACTATTTTTTCGTCCAGGAATCTTCCTTTTGAATGATAACAGGTTACTGCGGGTGTTGTTATCAAATCCGCTTCAAGTTCCCAGAACGGCGTTGAAACAAATTTATTTATTTCTTTCTCCCGTTTAATCAAAAAATAAAGCATCGGCGTTTGTACGCGTCCTGCGGAAATAACATAATAACTTAATTTTTTACCTGCATTTTTTATTGAAAGCGTTAATGCCCTGGATACATTTACACCCCATAAAAAGTCAAGTTCGTGTCTTGTCAAACCAGATTCTATCCTCCCGAAATCAAGATGCGGCAACAAATTTTTATACGCTTCAACCAAATCTGGTTTTGTTAATGTAGAAAAGCACATCCTTTTCCCATCTTTTTGTTTTGCCAAAAATCTTAGGATGTTGTATCCGATTACGCTCCCTTCTTCATCAAGGTCTGTAGCAATAATAAAATCCTTACCTAGTTTTACAACTTCTTCTATTGCTTGGATGTATTTCTTTGTATGCATGGCTTTTTTATTTATTTCATAAACTGGCGCCCAATCGACATCAAAGATGGGGTAGGTCCAACCCAGTTTGGAAACATCTTTTAGCATGAAGACATGGCCTACTGCGGGAACAGTCATGAGCTCTTTCCCATCTCGCTTGAACGAAAAGTAAACTATGCCTGATTCTGTTTTTATTTGTTTTACCTTGTCGTCTGCAAGTGCAAAGGCTATCTTCTTTGCTGCATCTGGCTTTTCACAAATCAGGACTGTTGCCATTTCAATCACACAAATCATACTTTCCTAATATCGAATATGTCGGACCTTTCGGTGATAATTTACTTTGCATCAACAATATTTTAGACACTTTAAAGGTTCCTATTTGAATATTCCGGTTTTCATTTATCTTTTTTACCAGCGCTTCTTGGTTTTTTAGTGAACGTATTCTGCCTAATGTTAAATGTGGTTCAAATTTCCGCTTTTCTTTCTCAATCCCGAGTTTCGAGCATGATTCGTCAATATCGTTTGCTAGATTTGATATCTCTTCTTTGCCCTGCTGAACACCTAACCAAACTACGCGGGGGGAACTATCAGAAGGAAAACATCCTATTTGTTCTATGCTCAACATAAATTTTTTATGCCTTAAGGTAACTGCTTTTGTTTTTTCAGAAATCTTTGTGATCTCAGCTTCTGTCCTGGAACTTAAAAATTTAAGATTAAAATGAAAGTTTTCTGGCTCAACCCATTTAATGTCTGGCTTTGTTTTTTCCAGTTCTTTTTGTATGTTAACTATCTGTTCGCTGAACTTTTCAGGTATTTCAACGCTAACAAATGTTCGTATCAAATCCATGTTTACCATTAGTCCAGTTTAAAGATGCCAGGCTCTTTTTCCCTTTTGTATTTATCTTCAAGTTCACGTTTCTCTTTTTTCTTGAAGATACTAAACTTCTGTTTTTCTTCTGGTTCTTCTTTAATTACTTCTTTTCCTTTTTTTGTTTTCCCTTTTTTCGGCTTTTCATATTCTGCTAAGTGCTTCTGTTCTTCTTTTTGGCCCCTGTGTATGTGTATGCCGACTTTAATCCCTTTTACTACAAATATGTAATACAGAACGCCTGCAACAGAAACTGAGACTATGGCTATAACAATGTATAACCAGTAGACACCAAAGAATCCAGATATCTGATCAGTAATCGATGTGCCTTTTGGCTGGCATGTACCACAGTCTTTTGAACAGGAACCGCACGTCTCATTTGATGAACAAACATTGTCCCCACATGTTATGTTAACCTGCTGAGCTGTTACTGATGTATTTTGCGATACGGATACAGGGATTATTACAAGAGTAAATGTTACGTTACCTGTGCCATTCTGAACATAATTTATATCGCTTACAGTCATATTCGCATTAAAGGTAAATTTATACGACTGTCCTTCAGCCAACAAAGTTGTTTGTTCACTATTGACCTCAAGCTTAGCCTTTGAATCGTTTGTTATATCAATAACTTTTACGACGTAGGGATTGTTCTGTAATGTGTATGTTGCTGTTTGCGATTTGTTTAATGTTGCTGTAATGCTGGTCTGGCTTGTATTGATGGGTATTTCTCCTTGTTCAGCAGTTATTGCAAAATAAGAAAACCCTGGTGAATCTGCTTCATATGTATAGGTTGAACCTGAGGTGCTTATTACTCTGGTGTAAAGCGAGTACCACTGGCTCCCTATGTATCTGTATAACTTGACTTTTTCTTTGTCTGCACTATTTGATGTAAACCATGAACTGGGTATCTGGAACTTTATTTTTGCAGAGATAACTGATGAGTAAGCTGCTCCAGGATCAATTTTTAAATATGAATAAACCAAATTTGGTGGAGCTGCAAGTCCGCCGGAATTTGTACCAAGACTAGTAACTGACATTATAAGATCAATTAATGTCTCTTTAAGAGTAAATTCAATTGTTGTTATAGGAATAAGATTCGAATTCAGGTTCCATGTCTGTTTCGTATTTGCAGCAACTTCAGTCCATATACCTGTAATTTTGGCTGTTTGCAATGTTGTATTGTTTCCTCCGCCTCCGCCGCCTGCACCGCCGTCATCATCTGACGTATTTGTAGATTCTGTTGTGAAATCAGACTGAAGAAGTTTACAATTTCCTTGTACGTCACACATACACGCACCATAATAATACTGTGTTTCATCAGTTAAGCCAGACAAATGTATGCTTGGACTTGTTGTCTTACTTGTTGGCGATACTATTTCAAACTCACAATTATCGCTTCCGTCACATAAACTGCTGCCGTCTATCCAATGATCTTTCCATTCGTCATCAATTGTCGAGCTTGAATTATAGTTTGTCCAGCTCTTACAATTTGATTCAGTCACATCATTTACATAATCATCTGCATTACTTCCCTGCGCATAAAATACTACACCAAAAACAGGTTCATCTGTAGTAGTATCTATGTCTACGCTATCAGTATCAAGATTAGATTCATTTGTTGATAATGTGGGTTTGGTGGTATCGTTTATCGTGAAAAGGATTAATGTTGAGTTCCAATGGTTGTACCCGTCTTTACAATAGAAAGATATGTTGTACCCGCCATTTAACAGCGGACTTCCCAGGCTTGATGAGAATATCAGATTACTTTTGGTCATTGTATTATTAGCGCCACCCTTCAACGAAGCATAACATGTTGTTGTATCTGAAGATGAAGTTAAATTTGCATTTAAATTTGAAACTCCGGCATTTGTTGTGTATGTGGTGTTTGTCGGTGAATTGACTGTTAATTGCGGTGATTCAGTATCATTAGCACCAGCAACTGCTGAAAAGTGCGGTAAATAAGCTTTCAATGTGGATGCTGTGTTTACATAACATGGTGTCCCGTTGTAGTTTCCACCGCTGCATGCTCCAATATTGTAACATGTTGTTGTGTTGTAGCAGCCTCCAATATGTCCGCCTGGTATGCTGCAGCTTCCACCTGTAACGCCTGTATCTGCGAATGTTGATGAAACTGTTGGGCAATAAAATATTACATTAAATCCGGTGGCATTTGGAGAAAATTCAACTGTTCCGTTATAACGTCCATCACTAAGGAAGTTTGAAACATTTATCAGACTGGTAAGTTTAACAGCAGAAAGACCTGCATTTATTATTGATTTGTTTACATTAACATCGTTCTCAGAGATATTGAAGAAATTAAACCAACTTGCGTTCAATCCATGGAAATTGCGTATTGTCAGATTGAAATTTGCTGTCTGCAATGTGATGTTCATGGCTCCGCTGACTTCTACGCTTTCATTGTTCGTTATGTCATTACCAGAAAGGGTAACTATAACATTTGTCAATTCTGGTGCATAATTTCTTAATTCAGTTGTCCAGTTTGTCATATTCATCGGGAAGTTCTCAGAGAAAAGCCTTGTTGACGAACCATTGTTGCCTGAAGTGTCATTTGCGTATACAGTTATTGTGTGCAGTCCTGGATAAGATAAATTAAATGTTTCATTTCCAGTTATTACAACTGGCGTTCCATTATCAAGTATATACCAGGTTGTATTGAGAGTTGCTTCAATTATTGTGTAATTTAACCATGGCATGCTTGTGTTCTGCGGGTAAGTTGAGACAATGTTAACAATTGGCGGGGATCTGTCCAGGATTATGGTTACTGCAGACTCATTTGAGGTTCCTAGCGAATTGTTCGCATGCACGCGGATTGTATAGTTTCCATCAACTAAATTCGTGGCATTAAAGGAATAATACCAAAGGTTGTTTATGCTGTCATTTTCTGTCATTGCGAACCATGAGCTGTTGTAAGTTGAGTTCTCATATCTGAAATTTGCAACTTTTATCAGCGATGTGTTGCTGAAGATTGTTGCATTAACCAGGATATTGGGGTTTTGAAGTGTATTATTTGCAGGATTATTGATTGTGATTTGGGGCGCCATGTTCTGGCTGGATATTGTTATGTTAAGATGAGCTGTTTCATTTGTTATACCATATTCTGATGCAAATATTGTATAAAATTCCCAGACTGAATCAATTGCACCTGTTGCATTTACGGTCCATGTAATGTTGCATGTGCTCCCATTAGTCATATTCCGCAGGCAAGTGAGATTGGCTGGGTATCTTGGATTCGGTGTTGTTGTATAAAATGGCTTTGTGCCGGTTGTCATTGAGATTATACCTTTTGTATTCAGTATGTTAATTGCTTCATACAAATCTATCCTTGAGAAATTATATCCATTCCTAGTGTCATTTATTTTCTTGCCTGTTGTATTAAGATAATACAAGGTCTGGTTTTTGTTAAGGGTTGTCCCGTATTTTGCTTTGTAAAGCTGATTCATCACAGCAATTGCTCCAGCAACGTGTGGTGTTGCCATGCTTGTTCCACCGCATTCTCCGAAATCTCCGCCACTTGAACATGTAGCGCCTCCGCGCAATGATGTTGAAGTAATTTCGTCGCCAGGGGCAAGTATGCTAAGGATTGATGCTGAATTGCTGAATGAACTTATCACATCGAGAGTTGTTCCACCTGAGCCATCTTCAACTGAGCCAACTGAGATTACATTCTTAATGCATGCTGGAGCACTTATATTATTTGATTTATAATCATTTCCCGAAGCTGCAACAACAGTAATCCCAGCGCTTGTTGCGGTATTAATAATTGAAGTTAAACTTGGATTATCGCTTTCACATTTTGTTGCATTATTCCACCAGAATGTACTTGTTCCCAAGCTCATGCTTATCACTGAAATATTAAATGTTGTTCTGTTATCAGTACACCAATCAATTCCTGCAACAATATCTGAAGTGAATGCGTCTCCGGCAGCATCAAAAACCTTAATCATAATAATCCCGGCATCTGGTGCAATACCTCTGTATGTCGTATCGTTTGAAGCAACTATACCAGAGACATGAGTTCCATGCCCGTCATCATCCATTGGGTCAGCATCATCATATGCATAATCATATCCGCCTCGATAAGCATGGATTAGATTTGGGTGTGAGTAATTGATTCCTGTATCAAGGATACAAACTGTCTGATATTTCCCTGTTAAGTTAACCCCATTATATGTCTGGTTCCAAACCATGTTTACTTTTATCTGCGGTGCGCTTTCACTTAATTCCAAATGGAATACTCTGTCGGGTTCAATGCTTAGAACATTTGTGTCATTAGCGAGTGCCTGGATTTCGTCTAAGGATGCTTGTATTGATAATGCATTGATTGTTGAATATTGATGTTCAACTTTTAAATTCAAATGCGCAGTTAGGAAATTTTCCTGTGCTTCCTTTATCTTTTCTTTTACAGTTTCTGCAGTCTTTGTTGTAAATTTTGGTATGCCATTGCTTTTCAGAAGGACAATGTATGTATCTCCAACAGCTTTTTCTGTTGTTATCTCTGGAATTTCCTTTGTTTCTTCGGATATCTTTTCTTCTCCAGAATATTTTTCATTGATTTTGTCTGGATCAAGTGTTGCGGTTACATTACCACAATAACCACCCGTACATCTTACGCCCATTATCATTTGAAAAGTTGCATTTTTGGTAACATTCAGCTCAGAAATTGGTTTAAGCAAATAGGGAATTAAATTCCCTAATTCAGAGATTGTTACATTAAATGAACCTGTTGTTGGTACTGATGCTGCTAAATAATAAGTTCCGTTTTCATTACAGTTGAATATTATCTGTGAATTAACATTAGTTGGATCACTTATGTCATCGTTAAACGCCAATAAAGTTCCATTCTCGTTGTATAACCTTATGTATGTATCGACCCCTGTTGTTGTATTCTGTGTCTTTATGCGATAACTTGTTCCGTTTGTTGCATTAAATTTAATGTAAACTGAAGAATTTTGTGTATTAAGACTTACAGTTATTGGTGTATTGTTTGTATACGCCCAGATAAAATCAGGTTGAAATACAAATAAAGAATAGTTATAAACACAAAGCGCGCAGTAAACTGTTGGCGTCCAATAGTCCTGGTTCTTTGCATAAAAAGTCGCACTTTCATTTGCTTTAAACAAAGCACGTGCATTCAGATTTTTATATGCGACGTCGTCATCATTACTTGGATTGTTCATTATAGTAACGCCATCTTTGTAATAAACATAAAGCCGTGAGTCTGTTTTTATTGTATTATTGAGAGTTTCCACTACATACCATGTATCGGCTGTTACATTAAATTTAACAAAATCCTCGTCATTTGTGTATGGAAAAAAAGAATGATTCTGGACTGTTTTGTTTGTTTCTATCCAATTTGCGAGCGTAAAGTTATTGTCGATTTCATAGCCATCTTTTGAATATCCTGAAAGGTCAGTGACATTGATTGAAATTGTGTAATTACCACCTCTACTGTAAGAACTGTTAAGCCCATCTCTTATCTCCAAATAGTAAGTCCCATTTGTTTGACAAAACCAGATTATCCGTGAGTTGAAGTTATATGCTGTAGAATTCATGTCATCGTTGTATCCAAGTAATGTTATTCCATTTGTATTCACAAGTCTAAGGTATGAATCGGTTCTATTTGATGTTGAATTCTGAACTAAAATAACATAAGATAGATTCTCGGTTGCATTAAACTTTAACCAGTCTGATTCGCTGGTTGGGTAAAAAGAGTGTGCTTGTGATGTGCCATTCGGTTCAATCCATTTGGCATTTGTGTAATTATTATCAGGCTCATAACTATCATTGGCCCCGGCCATTGTTATGAAATCTTGGGTTGTATACTCTTTCAATATGTTTAAAACACCGTTTTCGGGAATAACAAGCTTAGAATTTAATCCATAATCTGTTATTTTTTCATTTTTTTGTTCGGCAAGGGCTGAACTTGTCATTAAAGTGCCTATGATTACAAGAACTGATAGTAATAGTACTAATTGTTTTGTTTTGAGCATATACAAATTAGTATAATGTGGTTTTATAATGATTTTGGTGCAACAGTTAGTAACAACAAAGAGTGGTGTAACAGTTAGTAACAACAAAGAGCTTAAATGTAATTATAAGCTGTTAGTTAATTATGAAAATTGGCGGGTTGAGCGTCATTGAGAGGTCGCTTAATGGTTATCCTGGAAGGATTTCTACGATTCTTAAACCAGATGGTGTGAAAAAATGCAAATTCTGTGGTTGTGGAGCAGTAACTCCTGGTATTGATTTTGAATTAGTTAAGAAAAATCTGCTTGAGGACAACCCAATGGTAACCGCGATAATGCTTGAGGGATGCGAATTCCTGAACAATAACGATTTGCTTACAGAAATTGCTTCCTGGAGCAAAAACAACAATGTTAAGGTTGGGCTAAACCAGTGCGGAACAAATTCTGAGAATTTGAAACATGCACTTAAAAATGAATTGCTGGACTTTGTAAGAATTGAGCTGGATGTTTCAGACTGGCATAAATGTGTTGATTTGTTGAAAAAATCAGTTGGTTTAATACGGGCAAGCGGTGTTGATTACGAGTTTTGTGTTAACCTCTCAAAAAAGCAACTCAAAATTGCTGAACTTGAAAAGATTTACAAGATGGTTTCACCTTGCAGGGTATTTGCAGTATGTGGGCCAGGATTAAGGGGCGCTGAGTTAGAAGAGTTATTTAACTTTGCGCAGAAAAATAAAAATGTCATTCTACGGCTCTGGGGTTAAGCTTTTATTTAGATGATTTCTTGAAGTTTTTGATAAATATGTTAGACATCAAGCTTTTCAGGGAAACTCCTGAGGTGGTAAAGGAATCAGAAAAAAAACGATTCAAGGACACAAAAAATGTAGACCTTGTAATAAAATATGATACTGAATGGAGAGATTCTGCCCAGGAAGTCCAGGACATAAGGCAGAAGATAAACCAGCTGGGAGAAAAAGTATCAAACTTAAAGAAAGAGAAAAAACCAGCAAAGAAAGAAATAGAAGAAATGAGCAAACTTTCTGCAAAAGTCAAGGAACTTGAGGTAAAATCAGAAGAACTGATAAAACAAAGAGATGAGATAAGATACAAAGTCGGCAACATATTACATAAGGACGTACCTGTCTCAAAAACAGAGGACGGCAACGTAACAGTAAGGACCTGGGGTAAAATTCCCAAATTCAATTTTGATATTAAAGCACATGCTGACCTTGTTATTGACCTTGATCTAGCTGAGATCGAAAGGGCATCAAAGTTGGTTGGAGCGAGATTTTATTTCCTGAAAAACGATGCAGTGATGCTAAACTTCGCAATGCTCAGGCTTGCATTGGATATAATGCTAAAGCACAAGTTCACACCATTCTGGACACCATATATGCTCAAGAAAGAATACATGAAAGGTGCTGCAGAGCTTGGGGATTTTGAACAACAGCTTTATGCGATAAAGGACGAGGACCTTTTCTTAATAGCAACATCTGAACAGATGCTTGCTTCACTTCATGCAGATGAGGTAATTCCTGAAACTGAACTGCCAAAACCATACACCGCATATTCAGCATGTTTCAGAAGAGAAGCTGGAAGCCATGGCAAAGACACAAAAGGAATATTCCGCGTGCATCAATTTGATAAGATTGAGCAGTTCGTACTTTGTGCTCCAAAAGACTCATGGGACTGGCACGAAAAGATGGTCAAGATAAGTGAGGAAGTTTTCCAGGCACTGGAAATACCATACAGGATTGTTTTGATAGCAAGCGGGGAAATGAACGACAATGGTTCAAAGAAATATGACCTTGAGGGATGGTTCCCATCGCAAAATACTTACAGGGAACTTGGTTCAGCGACAAATTGTCTTGATTACCAAGCAAGAAAACTAAACATAAAGATTGGCAAGTATGGCGGCGAAAAGGAAGTGCTGCATACGCTTAATAATACAGCTTTAGCAACTGAAAGGGCAATTTGCGCCATAATTGAGAACCACCAGCAAAAAGATGGTTCAGTAAAACTGCCTAAAGCACTTATTCCATACATGGGTGGAATAACAGAATTAAAGCCTAAGAAGAAATGAAAAACTTTATAAGATGGTTAAACAAAAGGGGAATATCAACTGATGTATTAGTCATTGTCTTGCTGGTTATCGGCTTGGCAATTGCCGTTATTTTGTTCCTAACACTCGGCGGTTATGGAAAGAGTTCTGTCATAGGATTATCAAATTTAACAACTCCGCTAAAACAAGGAAGCGGAATATAAGGTGAAAATATGAAAATGTACTTACCAGATACCTCTGCAATCATAGATGGAACTGTTTCCAAAATGATTGAAAAAGGAGAAATAAAAGAAGCTAAAATACTGATACATCTGGCTGTAGTTTCAGAACTTGAATATCAGGCAAACTACGGAAGAGAAACCGGATTTCTTGGATTAACTGAACTTAAGAAATTAAATGACTTGAAAAGCGATAAGATAATTATCCAGCATGTTGGTGAAAGGCCAAATGAATTCCAGATAAAATACGCAAAGTCCGGCGAAATAGATTCAATGATACGCGAAACAGCGCGAACAATGGGCGCGACTTTCATAACATTAGACAAGGTTGATGCTGAAGCAGGAAAAGCATTAGGAATTGATGTGCTTTTCATTGAAGTTGAAAAAATAAAGAGAATACTTTCTTTTGAGAAATATTTTGACCGTCACACAATGAGTGTCCATCTAAGAGAGGGTGCGATACCTTCTGCAAAAAAAGGAACGCCTGGAAACTGGCATATGGAGCTTGTTAGCAATGAAAGGCTGACTGCAGAACAGGTTGAAGAAATGTCAAAGGAAATCGTTGAGGAAGGCAAGATGAGGATTGACGGCTCTTTCCTTGAAACAGAAAGAAGGTGGAGTACAGTTGCGCAAATAAGGGATTATAGAATTGTGATAACAAAACCTCCATTTGCAGATGGCTGGGAAATAACAATTGTCAGGCCAATCCATAGAATGGATCTAAAGGACTACAAGCTTGACAAAAAGATTATGGACCTTCTTGAGACAAAAGCAGAAGGCATACTGATATCTGGAGCACCTGGAAATGGAAAAACAACTTTTGCGCAAGCACTTGCTGAATCGTATTTGGCAAGAAAAAAGATAGTAAAGACAGTTGAAGCACCAAGGGATTTGCGGTTACCGAATGAAATAACTCAATATAGCAAAGCGCTGGGTAGCATGGATGAGATAAGAGATGTCCTGCTGCTTAGCAGACCTGATTACACAATCTTTGATGAAATGAGAAACAATCAGGACTTTTTGCTTTTCGCTGACATGAGACTATCTGGGGTGGGAATGGTTGGAGTTGTTCATGCGACAAGCCCTATTGATGCAATACAACGTTTCATTAATCGGGTGGAGCTTGGAGTAATCCCTTCAATAATCGACACAGTCATATTCATCCAGAATGGAAATGTCGGAAAGGTCTATTCGTTAAGCATGACTGTGAAGGTCCCGAGCGGGATGGTTGAAAGCGATTTGGCAAGGCCTGTTATTGAAATAAAAGATTTCTTTTCAGGACAACCAGAATACGAGATGTACTCATACGGTGAAATGACTGTTGTGATGCCGGTGGTAAAACAAATTGGGGACATGGCAGAAAAGGTAAAGAGAGCAATTGGTGTTGAAGCTGAGGTTGAAATAAAGGGCGGAGTTGCAATGGTTTATGTCAAGCATGCAATGGTTAAACGCCTTATTGGCAAGGGCGGAAGGTACGTAAACCAACTTGAAAAGAGACTGGGGATACCAATTGAGGTTGTCGGCTACTGATTCTATACTTTTTTATTCTTGTTGTTTCTATCTTATTATATGTTAATTTTAATATCTGGAGTACCTGGAACTGGTAAAACAAGTGTGGCAGAAGCATTAGCTAAGAAATTAAAGGCAAAAGAACTCGACATCAAAAGGATTGCGCATAAGAATCACTTGATACTTGGTTATGACGACAAATTAAAGTCGCTGATTATAGATGAAAAGAAAATTTCAAAGGCAGTAGAAAAAGAACTGAAGAATAAATCAGGTGTTTTCATAATTGCCTCGCATCTTTCACATTTCATAAAACCTGAACTTGCAAAACTAATGATTGTTCTGAGATGTAATCCAGATGTATTGGAAAGAAGATTAAAACACAGGGGCTATAGCGGAGATAAGCTTGGAGAAAACATAATGTGCGAATACATTGATACTATTTTGATTGAAGCACTACAGGAAGGACACAAGAAACATCTGCATGAGATTAATACAAGCAGGAAAACTCCAAGCGCTACAGCTGATGAAATAGTTGCGGTCCTTAACAAAAAGAAGAAAATGTCTTTTGGTAATATAAAATGGCTGGGTTAGAAAGTAAAATTGTCCGGGCAATAAAACGGGCAGATGAAATTTCTAAGATTAAACGAGCGGTTAGATATACTGAGAAGGCAATGGAACATGGGTTATCTTTTTTTGAACGGGGCATGAGTGAGCTTGCATTAACTAAGGAAATAAGAAAATGGGCTGCAGACAGGGGATTAAACGTTGCTTTCTGTCCTACACAAGGAGACAAAAATTCTGCGAGCATACATGGAAAACCTACGAAGCATAAGATAAAAGATGTACTACTGATGGACGTCGGTCTTGTTTACAAAGGGTATCACGGTGACGTGAGCAGGACTTA
>Ga0315288_10000257_pt1 | contig 65223 bp, 53 predicted proteins | sample YL17G11_20_MG_FD_203454 | JGI IMG/M metagenome (GOLD analysis project Ga0315288, IMG submission 203454) | Sediment microbial communities from Yellowstone Lake, YNP, Wyoming, USA - YL17G11_20 | ecosystem: Environmental > Aquatic > Freshwater > Lake > Sediment | place: USA: Wyoming | collected...
GTGGGTGGGCCGTCGGCGGGCGCGCCTCCGTCGGCCGCGAAAGCGGCGGCGTCCAAGCGCAGTGGGACGACATCCAAATCGAGCACGGGCCGCGCCAAGCGCGCCACGTGAAAGGAGAGCGTGTGCGGGCCGCCCGCCATCGCGGAGAGTGCGCGCGGTCACTCGCCGCGCCCAGTCGCACGCCCGCATCCGGTCCCGCCGCCGCGTCACCCGCCGCGCCGCGGCATGGACACGGGGCGCGTGCAGGTAGGGAAGAGAGGGAAGAGGGGCGCGGCGCACGGCCGCGCATCGCCGCGGGCACGCCCGCCGAAGCCCGCCGCGATGCGAGACCGCGCCGGTCGTCGCGTGGAGGGGCACCGCGCCGCAGGCCGACCACCCTTCACCCCTGCAGAAGGAGCTGCGCGAGATCGAGCGCGACAAGGCGTCCGGCGTCTCGGTCAAGCTCAAGGGGGCCAGCTTGCAGCGCCTGACCGGCTACCTCGAGGGTGGGTGGGGTGGATGGAGGGAGAGAGAGAGAGGAGGAGGGAGCGTCGACGGCCGCGCGCGGTCCCTGCGCCCACCCCTCCCTCTCCCCCCAGGCCCCAAGGACACGCCGTACGAGGGCGGCTACTTTGTCGTGGACATCGAGCTCGGTGAGAGAGGAGGGAAGAGGGAGGGCGCGGGACAGGGGCGCGGGGCGAAGCCCGACCCCAGCCCCTTTTCTCCTCCTCCTCTCGTCCTCAGACGACCAGTACCCCTTTGTCCCCCCAAAAATGAAATTTGCGACCAAGGTGTGGCACCCCAACATCTCGTCCGCTTCCGGCGCCATCTGTTTGGATGTGCTCAAAGACGCGTGGTCGCCCGCGCTCACCCTGAAAACCGCGCTCCTCTCCCTGCAGTCCCTGCTCGCGTCGCCCGAGGCGAGCGACCCCCAGGACGCGGTCGTGGCGCGGCAGTACATCTCCGACGGGGCGGCGTGGGCGGCCACGGCGCAACGGTGGACAACCGCGCACGCGACGCGCGCGGCGGCCGCGGGCGGCGCCGGGTCGCCCGCGCACGCACGCCTGTGCGACATGGGGTTTGAGGCGGGAGTCGCCGCGGCAGCGCTGGAAGCGGCGGGGGGCGACGAGGCGGCGGCGCTCGAGGCGCTCCTCGCGCGCGCGGCGGCCGGGTGAGGTGCGCAGGTGGGGCACGGTTTTGGGTTCTTTTTACAGCGGCGAACGCGCGCGTGTGAGCGAGATTGCGGGGGGCGGGAGCACTCGACAGCAGGCGGGCAGGGAACCGCGCTCGGCGGAGTGCGCGCGTCGGAGGGGCCGACGCGCGCGCGCCGGCCGGCGCTTCCCCGCCATTGGGTTTGTGTGGTGGTGTGTGGGTATTCAGCAGGTTGGTTGGGTGGTTGGGTGAGCGCAGGGCCCTTTGCCTCATGCGCCGCCGCCGCCACCGACCGCGCGCCACGCGCGCGGCAGCGCGCGCAGCTCGTGCGCCGCGTCCAGCAGCGCGTCTGCGTGCGCGCGCAGGTCGGCGGCCAGGGGCGCGGGCAGGCGGTCGGCAACCGAGAGCAACCCTGCGACCGCCGCGACGCCGCGCGTCGTCTGCGCCTCGATGACCGCCGCCGCCGCCGCCAGCACGGGAGTGAGTGAGGACGGGGTAGGTGCGGCGGCGGCGGCGGCGAGGAGGGCCATGCCGGCGGCCGGACCGCGGCGGGGCGGCGGCGCGAGCGGCGCACGCGCGGATCGCTTACGCGTGGCGGCCGCCGCGAAGCGGGGCGGCGACCCGGACGTGGTGGCCGCGTCCCAGGCACGGCCCCAGGCGCGGGGCGAGGCGTCGGTCGCGGGCGGCGTCTCCAAAGGGGCCGGCGGCGACGCCGGGCCCTGGGGGGGCGGCGCGGCGGCCAGCGCCGCAGTGTCCGGCGGCGACGCCGCGCCCGGCTGCAGCATCGCCGCCGCGCCCGGAGCCGATTCAGCTTCGCCGTCGGGCAGGGCGACGGCCCGCTTGGCCCGCGCCGCCGCCTTTTTGGGCGACCCGCTGCCGCCGATGCCGCCGCTGCCCACGCCGCCGCCCGACCCCGCGACGCCGCCCGAGCCGACGCCGCCGGAGCCGGGCGTCTCGGTGGAGGAAGCAGGAGGGAGTGGGGCGGGGGGAGCGCCGGCTGGGAGGGCGGCGGCCGCGGCGGCTGCGGCCGCCGCCGCGCGCGCGCGGTGGACGGCGCGCGGAATGATAGTCGCCAGCAGCCTCCCGGGGTCGGCCATCTTCTCAAACACGATGCGGTCGCCCTGGGGTAAGAGAAAGGGAGGATGGGCGGAGAGGTCGAGTGCGCGCCCACGACCCCTACTACCTCCCCTCCTCTCCTCACCGGCGCCACCCCGTGCGCCAGCGCAAACGCTTTCCACCCCTGTAGCGTGTACTCATGTTTGTCCTTGTTGCGCCGGCGCAGCACGGCGCACTCCCACGCGCACGCGGGGTCGGCCGCCGAGACGAGCTCAAAGTCGGTGTCGACCAGGTGGGCTAGGTGGGCGGTGATAAAGGCTGAGGGGAGGGTGAGCTTGAACGAGGGGGCGACCGACGTCGTGGGCACTTTCTGGGGAGGATGGGAAGGGGAGGGAACGTGGTGGGGCGGGAAGCGGTCGGGCTCGGACGAGCGGCGCGGCCGGCGCGCGGCCGGCGGCGCCTTGTCACGCCTGCCCGTCCGACGTGTCGCAAGCCCGACGTCGTAAAATGTGTCGGCGGCGCGCGCGGAGGGCGCGGGCGGCGGTGGACGCGCCCGCGGGCACGGGCGGTGCCGGCATGCGGCGACCACCGCGGGCGCGCTCGCAGCCGCACCCGCGCGCCGCGCGCGCGCTCATGAGCTCTCGATGGACCGTTTCCATGGCCTCGTGGCCACAGTGGCCGCAAATGCGCGCGGGCGCGCCGACGCGGCCGGACATGGCACGGGCGACCGCCCGACCGCGCCCGCCCACGCCCACGCCGGCAGCCGCCCCCGCCCGCACCTTGGAAAATGACGTCTGCGTGATGTCGACATGTCCACGGTCCGAACGCGTGACCAGCGTGCGCTCGGCGGGCGGTGGGGCAGGGGGAGGGACAGGCGGCGCCGCGAGCACCGGAGCCGCCACCGCGGCCGCGGCCGCGCCCTCGGCCGACATAGTGCGACGCTCACGGGGCTCCCGCGGCGGGGAGCGGCCCCGGGACGGCGGCCGGCGAGAGTGTGACCCGACGCCGACGCGCGCGCTGCTGCGGGCGTCACACCGCTCTCCTCGACCCGGCCCGCGCGCGCCAGCATGCGCGTCACCGCCGCTGCCGCTCTGTCGGGCCCTGCGCCCGAGTAGAGCGAGAGCGCCGACTTGCCGGTCGTCCCCTTCCTTTTTCTTCTCCGATGGCGTCCGCCGCCCCCTCGGCGATGGACGATGGCGCCCTGCAGATGCTGGTCGATGGCCTGCTCGCTGACACGGTCGGCCGGCGCAAGGTGAGAGAGAGGGGGGGGCGCGATGGCCAGGCGCGCAGCGCCCGCCGCCGCCCGCGCGCCGCGCGCCGCCCCAGGATGACCGAGATGGGGCGCCGACGCCGGTGCGGGCGCTCCCACCTAAAAAAATGCGCCCCCCCCTCTCCACAGGACGCCATCAAGCAGCTCCTCGCCTCGGTCGCCGTCCCCTCCTTCCTGGCCGACTTGGACGCGGCGACTCTGGCGCTGCGGCCGGACCAGCGGGCGACGGGTGAGAAGAGAGAGAGAGAGAGGAGAGAGGGGTTACGGCGACGCCGCCACCCTCCTCCACCCCCACGACGCCCCTTCCTCCTTGCAGCCAACACCTGGCCCGGCCTTTTGCGCGCCCTGCTGCGCGCCCTGGCCGCGGAAATCGTGCCCGGCGGCGCCCCCCGCGCGCGCCCGCCCGACGCGGCGACGTCCAAAGCGTTGCGCACCTTCCTCGAGGCCGCCGACGCGCCCGCCCGCTGGCCCGGCACGACTGGGGCGCTGGACCGGGCGGCGGGCGGGTTGTTGGTGCACGTGCGGGACGTGCTGCGCGCGCACGACGGCACGGCGCCCGTCGCCACCGAGTATGGGGTCACGCTGCGCACGGCCCTCCTCCTCCGAGCCGACTATTGCGCCGCCACGCCCGCGGGCGCGTTTCAAGACCTGATCGAGTGGGCGGCGCGAGGGCTGACCGGGGCGGACGCCGACCCGGCGACCGCCGCGACGACGCTCGCCCTGCTCCTGCGAGCCGCACCGGCCGATGTCGGCCCCCGCCCGCGTCCCGTTGTCGCAGGTGGCCTCAAGCGCGCGCTGCGGGCCGCGACGGGCGACGCGGCCGACGCGCGCACGGTCGCGCCGCTGCTCGCAGCGGCGGCAGCTTTCCTGGAGCGCGAAGGGCCCGACCTGGACGCCGGAGCCATATCTTCCCTGCATGGCGCGGCCGCGCCCGCGCTGGGTGCGGCGCTGAGCGCCGCGCCCAACACGCGCGCGCCGCGCGACGCGGGGGTGTCGTACGCAGCCGCCCTCTTGGCCGCCGGCGGCCTCGCCGGCGACGACGCCGGCCTGCTCGCCATGCGTGCCTTGGTGAGGGGCGTGATTGCCGGCTCGGGCTTTGCGTGGGGCGCGGCCGCGCGGGGCGGGCGGCGTGCGCGCGCCGTCGCGCCGGCGCTCGAACCCGCGCTCGAGCCCCTGCTGCGGCTGGCGGCCGACCTGGAGCTCGATGTCGCTGTTGCGGGGCTCGGCCGCGGCGACGAGGAGCCCGAGCGGTCCCCGGACGCGCGCGAGCCCAAGCGCCTTCGGGCCGACGCGGCGCGCCCCCCTCTTTCCGCTCTCGTCGAGGCCGACCCCGCGCGCTGGGCGCCCGTCGCCGCCGCCACGCTGGCGACGCGTGGGCGCGCCCGCCTGCGCCCCGCAGCCGCGCTGCTGCTCGCGGCGTCCTCGGCGGCAGCGCGCGCGCGCGCCCCAGCGCACGGCGCGCCCGCGCCGCCGCCGCGCGACGCCGCTGCCGCCGGCTGGCTCCTGCGCCTCACGGCCGACCTGGCCCGCTGTTGGCCGGTGAGCCGCCCGGACGCGGACGGGGACGACAGCGGCGAGAGCGACGGCGCGGCGTCGAGCGACGACGACGCGGTGCTCGCGCGGGAACCGCCGCGCGCGCCGCCCCCGCGCTCCGCCACCCTGGCCGCCGCCTGGTCCACCCTCGCCGACTGGGCCGCGGCCTGGGCTGTCGCCGACGCGGCGCCGCACGCGCTGCGGGCGGGCGCGTGGCTGGCGCTCGCGGCTGTGGCGGGCGCGGGCCGCGCGGCGGGCGCGCGGTCGGACGCGCCGCCCGCGCCCGCGCTGGCCGCCGCGACCGCCCCCATCCCGCCCGCCGCCCTGGCCGCCCTGGCGGCGGGTGCAGGGCCGTTCCTGGGTCCGCCCTCGCCGCTGGCCGCGCGGGCGGGGCTGGTGGCCGCTCTCCTCGACCCGGCGACCGTCGCGGGGGCGCCCGGCCTCGCCGCGGCGGCCGCGCTGGCGCTCCTGGGGCGCCGTCCGCCCCCCGCGTCCGGAGCCGACGCCGAACTGGACGCCCTGCACGCGTGGCTGCCGCCCCGGGCGGACGAGCAGCCGCACGCGGCCGCCGCACTCGACGCGGCGGCGCGCGCGGCGCGCGCGCGCGCCGTGCCCCACCCGACGCCGGCGCCGCCGGCGCCGCCCGCGTCCGAGGAGGAAAGCCTGGTGGAAGCGGTGGCTGCCGCCACGACTGCCATGCTGCGCTCGGCGCGCGAGGCGGCGGAAGCCGCCGCCGACGACGACGACGCTGCGGCGGCCGGCGGCGCCACCCCTGCCGCTCCCGACGCCAGAGCGACCAGCCCCGGCCTCGAAGAATGCAGCGCGGACGATGCCCTTATCGCCTCCGTCCACGCGGCGGCGGTCGTCGCGCGCGGGCTCGACGCCGCCGCACCTCGCACCGCGCTCGTCGCCGCCGACGTCGCCAGAGCCGCCGCCGACGCCGGGACCGCCGTCACGCGCGCCGTCTCGCGTGGCGGCGCGCCCGCGGCGACAGGAGGTGGGCAGGCGTCCAACGGCGACGCGTCCCTTTTTGCTGCGCTCGCCGCGGCGATGACCGCGCTCGCCGGCACCGCCACCGGCCCGCCCGGCGCCCTCGCCCGGGCCACCGCGCCCGAGCTGCGCGCCACCATTCGCGAGCTGCGCCGGCTGGCGGTCGACGCGGACGACGCGGCGGCGGCGGCCGGCGCGCGCGACGGCGGCGCCAACGCCGCCGGCGACGACGGCGCCCTCCTCTTTGACGATGAGCTCGACGCCGACGACGCCCGCCCCATGGCCGCCCACCGGTCCGCCCCCGCGCTGGCGGCGGCGGTGCGCGGACGAGCGGCGGCCGCGCTTGGGGCCGTGGCGCGCGTCGCGCCGTCGGCCGCTGGCGGCGCGCTGCTCCCCGCCTGGGCCGCCGCGCGCGACGCGGACGCGCCATCGCCGCCCTGGCTGGCGGTCGCCATGGTGGACGCGCTCGTTGTGGCGGCGGGCGCCGGGTGCGCGCCCGCGCGCGACGCGGCGGCAGCCGCGTTGGCCACGAGTGGCGGTTTGCTCCCCTCGCAGGCCGCGCTCTCGCGCGCGCGCTCCAAGCGCGCGGTGCCGTGTGCGCCGACCGTCCTGATCGCGGCCGCGACCGCGGTGCGCGCTCTGGCGCACGCCTGCGGCGCGAGCGGCGCGACCGCCGACGCGCTCCTCGACCCGACCCGCGCCCTCCTCGCCACCCTCGCCACCGCCGACGCCGCCGCCGTCCCCCGCATCGGCGTCGCGAACGACCCTGGCACCCCCTGGCGCGCGCGGGCCGCGGTGGCGGCCGCGGTCGCCGCGGCTTTGCGCTCCGGCGGCGCGCGCGCGTGGCCCGACGCCGACGTCCAGGCCGCGGTCGACGCCTTGACCGCCGCCGCCGGCGACGTCAACGCGCGCGCGTGCGCGGCTTCAGCCCCCGCGGCGGCGTCCATGCTGACCTCGTTTGTGGACGCCGACGCGGTGTGGGCCGCGCTGGAAGCCGCGGCCAACCCGGTCGCCGACGCCGCGGGCGCCGCCCTGCTCGCGGCCGCCCTGCCGCTCGCCCCCGCGGCGGAGCGGCGCTGCATGCTGCTCGCGCTGCGCGCGGCGTCGCTGGCGGCGCGCCCGGGCGAGGCCGATCCGGGCAAGGGGCGCGCGTTTGCCGGCGCGCTGCGCGCGGGCGCGGCGGCCGTCGGCTACGCTTCCCGCGCCGCCCTCGTCGCCGCCACCCTCCCCCGCCTCGCCTACGACTGGGTTCACTCCGACGGCACGACCCCCGTCCGCTTCCTGGACCTGGCCGCGCCCGCGGTCGGCTGCGCGCTCGCGCGGCCGCGCGCGCTGCTGACCGCCGCCGCGCCCCACCTCGTCCCCGCGCTCGCGACTGCGGGGCCCGTGGGGGATGTACAGCTGAGCGCGCTTGCTGGGCTGCTCGAGGTCGACGTGGGGGCTTTACTGCGGTCGCACTTTGCGCAAATCGTCGCCACAGTCATGCCCTCTTCCTCCCTCTTTGGCGTCGGCCCCAACAACGACCCCATCATCGTCTGGATCAATGCGGGCGCGGTGGGGTCCTGGATCCCGGACGTGGATGCGCGGGATGCTTTGTTTCAGGCGACGCTGCCGGCCGCTGTCGCGGCCGTGCTCGCGCGCGCCGACGCGCGCAGACCCGCCGGCGCCGACCCTCCCCCGCCTTCACTGTCGCCCTCAACGGCTGCTGCCGCCGTGCGCGCCCTGCTAGCACAAGCCAACGCGAGCGACGAGCTGGCGGGCCCCGCGCCGCTGCGTGCGCTCGCGGCCGCCGACGCCGCGCTCGCGCGCGCCGCCAGCGATGACCACCGCCTGGCCGCTCTGGGCGTGGCGCGTGCGACGTTGGACGCGCTGGGCGATCGAGCCGCGACGGCGACCCCTTTCCGGGCGGTCGCCGCGCACGCGCTCGCCGCCGCGCGCGCGGGCGGCGCGCCCGTCGTGCGCGCCGCCGCGTCCCTGCTCGCCGACGCGGTCGACGCCGCGGTCGCGACCGACGGCGGGCGCGACGCGCTGGCCGACCCGGACGCGGGGCCCGCGCTGCTGGCCGCCGCGGGCGACTGCGCGCGCGGGGGAGACGGCGGGGGGGGCGGGCGCGACGCCGGCGCCGACGCCCTGTTGGCCGACTCGGTCGCCAAGCTGGCCGCCGCCCTGCCGCAGACCATCCTGGCGGCTGCCGACCCGCTGCCAGAGGCGCTCGCGGCCGCGGCGGCGGCCGTCGCGGCCGCGCGCGCGGCCTCACCCCCCGACCCCGTCGCCGACCTCGCCCGCCTCGCCGCCCGCGCCGGCGCCATGTCGCCCCCCGCGCTCGCGGCCGCGGCGGACGCGGTGCGGGCGGCGTTGAGGGCCGACCCCGGCGCACTTGTGCGCGGCGCGGCCGCCGCGCGCGCAGCCGCGTGGCGCCTCGTCGGCGCCGCGCGCGCGGGCGGCCCCGTCGCCCAGCTCTTGGCCGCCGTCATGGCCGACGTGGGGTGCGGCAGGGACGCGGCGCCGGCCGGGGCGCGCGGCGGGTGGATCGACGCCGGGCTCGCGCGCGCGGTCGACGCCGCGCTCGGGCGGCGGCCTGCGGTTGTCGCCGCTGCCCAGGACGCGCTGGAAATGTTGGCTGGGTTGGACGAGGGCGCGGCGGCGCTGGAGCGGGCGCCGGCGGTCGTGCGGGCGCGGGCGGCGCCCTACGCAGCCCCCGCGCGCGCGGGCGTCGCCACCACCCAGGCCCCCAGACGCGCGCCGCCGCCCCGCGTGCCGCTTCCACACGACTCCATCGCCCTGTGGGCGCCCACTGGGCGGTCGCCGAGCGCGTGGGCGCGGCGCGTCGCGTCGGCGCTCGCGGCGGCGGCGCGTTCCCCCGCACTGCGTGCGGTCGCCCCCCTCGCCGCCGTCGACCGCGCGACCGCCGACCTTATCCTCCCGCATGCGCTGGCCGACGGCGCCGTGCCAGAGGAGGACGCCGGCGCCCGCACCGCTCACTCGGCCGGCGTGCTCGCCGCGCTGCTCGACCCCGGCGCCCGCCCCGCCGCCGTGCGCGCCATGCTGGCCTGTCTGGACCACCTGCACGCTCTGCGCGAAGCAGCGTTTGTGGCTGCGCCAGCGCCGCGCGCTGGGAGCGGGCGCACAGTGCGCGCACCCGACCCGCCCCTGACCGACGCGCGGGCCTGGCTCTCGCCCCACTGGCTCGACGTGCCCGCGTCCGACGTCGCGGCCGCCGCGCTGCGCTGTGGGGCGCCCCTGACGGCCCTGTTTTACGCGGAAGCGGCGATAGGGCCTGACGCGGGCGGCGGCGCGCCGCGCGCGGCGCTCGCGCCGGTGCTCTTGGCCGCCACCGAGGCCGCCGGCGACCGCGATGCCCTGTATTGGGCCGCGGAAGAGGCCGGCGCGGATGCCGACGCCCAACTGACGGTCCTCGGCCAGGAAGGCCGTTGGGCGGACGTCGCGGCGGCGCGCGACGCAGCAGCCGCGCGCGGCGTGCGCGGTGCGCGCGCCCTGCCTGCCGCCCTGCTCCGCCTGGGCTGCCCCGCCGCTGCACTCGCCGCGGCGGAAGACCTGCTTCGCGCATCGCCGTCGCCCGAGCTGGCCGACGCGCGCGCCGAGGCAGCGTGGCGGATGGGGCGCTGGAGGGGTGGTGGAGGTGGGAGCGCCGCCGAGACCACCACTCTCTCCTCTTTCAACGCATCTGTCTGCGCCTGCCTCGAATCGCTGCAAGACGGCGCGGCTGACGCCGGCAGCGCGTCGCTCGACGCCGCGCGGTCCGCCGCCGCGCGCGCTCTAGCCGCGTCGGGCGAGGCGCGCACCGCGGCCGGAGTCGTGCCCGCGGTGACGCAGCTGCAGGTGCTGGCCGCGGTGGACGACGGGTGGGCGGCAATGGTGGGGGGGGGGGCGGCGGCTGCCGCCACGGCTGCCGCCGCCGCGCGAGAGGCGACCGCCGACGCGGCGGGCGGCTTCCCCGCCCTGGAACCCCTGCTCGCCGCCCGCCGTGCGGCCGCGGCCGCCATTGGCGACGTCGCCGGTGAGCGCGACGCCCTGCTCGCGCTCGCGCGCGCGGCGCGGCGCGCGGGGCGGCCGCCTGCCGCGCGCGCCGCGCTCGCCGCGCTGCGCGTGGATGACGGCGCGGTCAACGCCCATGCCCCTGCCTGGCTGCTCGACGCCGCGTCGCCCTCTGCACCCTGGCGCCGGGAAGAAGTCGAACTCCTTTGGGACGCGGGCCAGCCGACCGCCGCCGTCCGCCGTGCGCGCGCGCTTCTCGCCGCCGCCGACGCCGCCCCCACGCCTGCCACGCCCGCGTGGCGCGCTGACCTCCTCATCCGCCTGGGCACCTGGCTCGCGACATCCGGCGTCGACGGCCCCGACGCCGCGCGGTCGGCGCTCGACGCCGCCCACTGCGCCGCGCAGGAAGCCAACGACCACGCCGCCATCGCTGCCTCCTTGTTCGCGCTCGCCTCTTTCGCGGATTCCCGGCACCGGGCCGCCGCGGACGCGGCGGCGTCGCCCGAGTGGGCGACGGCCGCCGCCGTCACGGCCGCCAAGCGCGCCGACCTCGCCGCCACGTCCGCCCTCTACCACGACCGCGTGCGCCGGGGTCAGGCGCGCGTGGACGAGACCGGGCGGCCGCTGGACGCCGAGTCGAAGCGGTTGGCGCAGGCGGTCGCGCTGCTCACGCGGCAAGTGGCGATCGATGATGCAGCCACCGCCGCCCTCGACGCCTCCCGCCTCGCGTCCCGCGTCGCTGCGGTCAAGCACTATGGCATGGCCCTGAGCGCGGCCGACGGGCACGACCTGCACGCGTCGCACCGGCTCGTGGCCCTCTTCCTCGCCGCGCCGGACGACGCGGACGTCGTGGCCGCCGCCAAACCCCCCCTGGCGCTCGCTCCCTCGCACAAATATGTGCTGCTGGCGCACCAGGCGGCGTCCCGGCTGTCGGCGTCGCCCACCGCGCCTGGCGCCGAGTCGGGCTTCCAAGACGCGCTCCGCCGCCTGCTCGTCCGCCTCGCCACCGACCACCCGCACCACACCCTGTGGCAGCTCCTTGCTCTACAAGCCGGCGGCCGCGGCCGGGACGGCAAAGAAGCCGGCGCGCGCGGGGGCGACGGTCGCGCGCGGCGCGCGGCGGGCGCCGCGGCGCGCGAGGGGCTGCCGGCGTCGAGCGTGGATTACGACAAAGTGGACGCTGCGAAAGAGGTATTGAGCGCCGTGCGGCGCGTGTCCGAAGAGAGGTGCGAGAAGAGAGGAGGTGTGAGGAGGGAGGGGTCGACGCGGCGGCGCGGCTGCCCCCAACACCCTCCTCCCTCCCTCCCAGCCGCAACCTGGTCCTGCAGACCCAGGGCCTCGCCGAGGTCTACATCTCACTCGCCGCCGAGGTGCCGCCCCCAGAGGGCGGCGGCGGCGCCCCGTTCCCGGCGCACCTCGCGCGCGCCGCGGCGCAGTTCACCGCCGTCCCCGTCGCGTCGATCCCCTTGGACCCCCGACCCGACCGCGACTATTCCCACGTCCCCCGATTCGCGGGGTTCGGCCCGCTCGTCGAGGGCGTGGGCGGCATCAACCGCCCGAAGAAGGTCGTCGCGCGCGACGACGCGGGCGGCGCGCACGCCGAGCTCGTCAAAGCGGGCCACGACGACCTGCGCCAGGACGCGGTCATGCAACAGTTTTTTGCGCTCGTCAACGCGCTGCTGGCGGCGGACCGGGAGTGCGCGGGGCGCGGGTTGAACGTGCGGACGTACAAAGCCGTGCCGTTTACGCCGTCCGCCGGCGTCATCCAGTGGGTCGACCGCACCGCCCCCCTCTCCACCTGGCTCATCGGCGCCGACCGCCGCTCCGGCGCGCACGCGCGACGGGCGCCGGCGGGCACCATGACGCACGCGGCGGCGTCGGCTGAGCTCCAGGCGGCGCCCGCCGACGCGCTGCGCGCCGCGTTTGACCGCGTGTGCGCCGCGTTTCCGCCCGTGTTGCGCCATTTCTTCACGGAGACGTTTCCGAATCCGCCGGCCTGGCACGCGGCGCGGACGACGTACGCGCGGTCGGCCGCGGTCGCGTCGGTCGCGGGCTACGTCGCCGGCCTCGGCGACCGCCACTCACACAACATCCTGCTCGACACCGCCACCGCTGCCGTCGTCCACATCGACCTGGGCGTCGCGTTTGAGCAGGGCGCGGTGTTGCCCACACCGGAATTGGTCCCCTTCCGGCTCACGCGCGACGTCGTCGACGGCCTCGGCGCGGCCGGCGCCGACGGCCCCTTCCGCCGCGTGTGCGAGGCCACTCTCGGCGTCCTGCGCCGGGCGCGGGAGCCGGTGACGACCGTGGTCGAGGTCCTGGTGCACGACCCGCTCTACCGGTGGAAGGCGACGGCGGCGGTCGGGGGGGGGGGCGGGGGGGGGGGGGCGGGCGCGGCCGACGCCGACGGCGCCCCCGCCCCTACCGTCAACCCGGACGCTGAGCGCGCCCTGCTGCGCGTGCGCGCCAAGCTGGCCGGCCTGGACGGCGGCGACGGCGGCGCGCGCGGCGTCGGCGCGCAGGTCACCGCCCTGCTGCGCGACGCGGCCGACCCGGGCAAGCTGTGCCGCATGTACGTGGGGTGGGCGCCCTGGCTGTGAGAGGGAGAGAGAGGGGGGGGGCGAGGAGGGGAACGCACGCCGCCAACGCTCTGCTTCAGAGGGCGTGTCACAGTGCGTGCACGCCAAGGGTTGGGGTTGGGGTTGGGGTTGGTTCGCAACCTGTCACAGTGCGTGCATGCTCTCACTCATGCTCGCCTCCTCCACTGCTGCTCCAGCCCCGCGGCCGCCTCGCGCGCTTTCGCCAGGCGGGGCTCGAGCGCGGCGAGCGCGCCGCGCGCCTCGGCCAGCGCGCGCGCCGCGTCCGCCGCGGCCGCCGCCGCGTCCCGGCCGGCGGCCAGGGACGCGGCGGCGTCCGCGATCGCCGCATCCAGGCCGTCCAGTCGGGCCGTGAGGGCGGTCTGGGCGCGGGCGGCAGCGGCAGCGCACGGGGTCGCCCACGCGCGAACGCGCGCGGTCGCAGCCACCGCCGCCGCCGCGCCCGCGCCGTCGCCGCCCGACGGCGTGCCGTCGCCGCCGATGGACGCCAGCAGCGCTGCCCAGTCGGGGTCGGCCGCGTCGCCGCGGGGCGCGAGCAGGGGGGCGCCCTGAAGAACGAAAAAGGGGCCGTCGGACGCGGGCGGCTCACGCGCGCGCTCCCTCGCTCCTGCGACACTCCCCTCAGCCCACCACGCCACTCTCACCGGGTCCAGGTCTGCGAGCGCGGCGAGCACGGGGTCGGCCGCGCCCGCGCCGGAGGCGACACCAGCGCCGGCGTCTGGCGCGGCGTGCACCGTCAGGATGCCGGCATCGTCGCCGGGCGACGGCGGCGCGTCAGGCTGAGAACGGTGGGGCGGGCGGGACGGGAGGTTGGGGTGCGGGTCAGGGCGACCCGGCCCGCCGCGTCAAAAACACGACGCCGTCCACCCACCTTGCTGTCGCCGGCGCCCATGGGAGAGGCGGCGACGACTGGGGCGCAAGCCCGAGAGTGCAATGCGCGGCGTCGACCCGCTCGCCCCCACTCTCTCTCTGCCGCGCTCGCCATGCCGCCTCGTCCGGCGGCTGCGGGCGGCAGCCCCCCCCGATCGCCCCAGAGCGGCTGGTCGCCCGCTGACGCGGACGCGGGCGCGGACGCGTCGCGCCCGCCAAGGCCGCTGCCCAAGTCGCCGGACGCGTCCCCGTTCAGGGCGGCGTCCCGTGTGGAAGGCCGTGGAAATGGTGATGCGCCCGCTGCGGCGCCGACGCCGCCGCGGGCCGTGCCGCGGCAGCCGTCGACCGACCGCGCGGCCGACCCGCCCGCGGCCGCCACCTGGACCGCCGGCGTCCCTGCTGCGCGCACCTGGTCGCGGTCCGAGTCGATGCTGCCGGGCGGCGGCAACCTGACGGTCAGCAGGGCGGAGCCGGTCGACGACACCGGCGCGCGGTCAACGCCCGCGCCCGCCGCGCGCTCGCCCGCCGGCGGCCGCGCGTGGGGGTCGCGCCAGCCGCTGCTGGACGACGTTGAAGCGGCGGTCATGCCGCTTCAACGATCCCCACACGCCGCGGCGCCCCCCCGGGCCTGGGTGCGGCACGCGGCCGCCGCGAGCCTCGCGGCCAACCTCCTCCTCCTCGCCGCCAAACTCGCCGCCTTTTTCCTGTCCGGCTCCAAAGCGGTGCTGGCTTCCACCGTGGATTCCGTGGTGGACATCGTGTCCCAAGCCGTCCTCTCGGCCACCGCCGCACGTGCCGCAACGCGCGACGCGCGCTTCCCCGTCGGCCGCGCCCGCATGTCAGCCATCGGCGTGCTGACCGCGGCCGGGATTATGGTGGGGGCGACGCTGCTCGTGGTGTGGGAGGCGTGCGCGGACCTGTATGAAGGGTTTGTGCGGCACGCGCCGCCGGTCTTATCGATCGGCCCCGTCATGTACGCCATCCTCGCGGCTGCCACCCTCTCCAAGGCCGGTCTGTGGGCGTGGTGCGCGCGCGCGTCCAAGCGAGCGCCCGCGGGCACGGCCGACGCCCTGGACGCGCTGGCGGAGGACCACCGGACCGACGCGGTCGCCAACCTGACGGCGCTCGCGGCGGGCGCGGTCGCCGCCGACCCCGCGCGCTGGTGGGCCGACCCGGTCACGGCCTGTTTGCTCTCCGCCTTCATCCTGAGCGTGTGGTCGCGCGTGTTCAAGCGGCAAGGTGGGAGGAACGGCGCTTGTGTGTTGCCCCCCCGCGCCCCGCCCCGCCACCCGCCCTCCCTCCCGCCACCCACCCTCCCTCCCGCCTCCCACCCCCCCAGTCGACAAGATCGTGGGCCGCGCCGCCGACCCCGCCGTGCTCGCCGCGCTCGAAGCGGTCTGCGCGTCCCACCATTCCGCGCTCGCGGTCGACGCGCTCCGCGCGTTTCACTGGGGCGAGCGCCTCATCGTGGAAGCCGAAGTCGTGCTCCCGCCCGCCATGACGGTGCGCGCGTCGCACGACCTGGCGCTGGCGCTGCAGCACAAGCTGGAGGCGGTGCCGGAAGTCGAGCGCGCGTTTGTGCACGTCGACTACGAGCGCCGCGCCGAGCCCGAGCACGCGGTCGACCGCGCGCTGTCGGGGTTGGCGCCGGTCGATCTGGCGGGGGCGCGCGGGCCCAACGTGCCGCGGCGGAAAGAGTGAGGGAGGGTTTTAGTTTTTCTGTTGCGCGCCGCCCTCCTCCTTGGCGCCTCCCGGCGCCTAATTTTCCTCCTTCTCCTCCGCCCGGGGCCCTCCTTTCTCCATGTCCTCCTTCTCCTCCCCCCCCTGCGGCTTCCACGGCTTGCCCGACGCGTAGAGCAGGGCGCGCGCTGGCGCTTTGAGCCCCCACTCGACCACGGCCCACACCGCGCCCGCGGCGCACCCCACGGGGCAGCAGCACACTTTTAAAGGGAGGAGCATTATCCAGACGAGGGCCGACAGGAGGGACACGGCGAGCAAGAGGGGGAGGGCGAGGGCGACGAGGGCCCAGCGGCCGCAGGTCGACGGCGCGCCGCCGCCGCCGCCGCCGCCGCCGTCGCCCGGCGGCGCCGGCACAAAGCCGGCCGCCACGACGCCCGCCTGGGCGGGGGGCGGCGTTGGTGTGGGCGCCGGGATGGCCTCTGCCAGGCGGCGCGGCGCGGGGAGGTCGGGCGCGCGCGACGGGACAACTTGAAAGAAGACCGCCCCGTTCTCTTTCGCCGCCGTGCGCGCCGCCTCTGTGGCGGTGGCAGCCAGCCAGGCGTTGAGCGGAGCGGCCTCGTCGCGGGCGGCGTCGCGCGCGGGGCCGCGCGGGAGCGCGCGCTCGGCCGCGGCGGCCGCGCGCGCGGCCGCGCCGGCCGCCGCCGTCGCCGCACCCGCCAGAGCGACCGCGTCGCCGCCTTTGCCGTCGGCCAGGGCCGCCGTGGAGGCAGAGACGTAGGCTACGCAGCGCAGCGCGTCGGCCCGCTGCCGCGCGTGCGCCGCAGCGCCCGCCGCCCCCGCGTTGGCCGCCGCCGCCGCCGCCGCGCCATACTGGTCCGCGGCGTCGGCCGCCAGCGCCGCGATGAGCGACGGTGCGTTGCCCTTGGCCAGGGCGCGGGAGGCAGTGATGGCTTGCGCGTCGGCGAGCGCGAGCGCGGCGACGCAGCGCGCGGCGGCCGGGGACGTGTCGAGCACCGCAGCCGCCGCGTCCAGCTTGGTCTCGCACACGGCCACCGCGGCGGCCGCGTCGCCGGCCGCGGCGCGCAGCAGCTTGTGGGCGACCAGCAGCGCGTCGGCGTCGGCGCCGGCGCCCGCCGCGGCGCGTCCCGCCGCCCGCGCCCGCCACCCCGCGCACGCCAGTCGCACGCTGGCGGCCTCAAACCAGGCGTCGGCCACGGCGCGGTCGGCGGCGGGGGCGGAGGGGGAGGAGGGGAGGGCAACGACGTCAGGCCAAGCAAACCTCAGCGCGCGCCGCAGGCGGGCGTCGCTTGTCGCCGCCGACTCGCCGCGCTCGGCCGCGTCCGCGGCGTCGGGCGCGGGCGCGGACGGGGCCGCAGGCGCGCCGCCACCGCCGCCGCCGGTCGCGCCGGCGAGCAGGGCCAGGTACGCGCCCTCGGCCTCCTCCACGCCCGCCCCGTCGCCGCCGTCGCCGCGCAACGCTTTGAGCAGGGCGGCGCGCGCCTCGGTCAGGGCGCGGGCAAAGGCGCGGGCGGCGACAGCGGCGTCGGACGACGGTTCGCCGGCGACGCGGTCGCGCAGCTCGCGCACAAAGTCCAGCTCCAGTGGCGGGACCTTGGGCGGCGCAGCCCAAGGCGCGAGGAGCAGCGGCAGCGACGCCGCGGGCGACGCCATTGCAGAGGAGTGCGCCTGAGCGAGCTCACTCTCCAAGACCCCCCTGCGCGCGCCGCGGTCGCCGGCCCCGCCCGCTCCCCCGCGATGCGCGCCGCGCTCCTCGTGGCGGCCGCGGTTGCTGCCGCGACGGTGGCCGCGCCGCAAAGCGTCTCCGCTTATTATCTCCCTGGCACCTATCCCCGCGAGTTTTACAAGGGCGACCCCGTGCAGAGTGAGTGGTGGGGATGGTGGGCGCGGCGGCGCGCGGCGCGCCGCGCCGTGACCCCATCCCCTCCCCCTCTCCCTCTTCTCTCCTTCAGTCGAGGTCAACTCCCTCGTGTCGGACGAGACCGAGCTCCCCTACGACTACTACTCCCTCCCCTTTTGCAAGCCGCCCGAGGGCGTGCGCGCGCCGCGCGGCGCAAACCCGGGGCTGTTGCTCTCCGGCGCGCGCATCCACAACTCGCCCTACAACCTGACGACGCTCGTGGAAGAGAAGACGCGGCGCGCGTGCCCGGGGAGCGGGTTCGCAGACCCGCTGACGGACGAGTCCGCGTCCGCGCTCGCCGCGCGCGTCGACGCGCGCTATCGCGTGCGCCTCATCCTGGACAACCTCCCCGTCACCACGTACGACCTGGAGGCGGGCGATGACAGCGTGCTGCCGGGGGTGGAGCTGGGGTTTGTTGACGCGGACGGCGGGCGGTGAGAGAGAGAGAGGAGGAAGGGGAGGCCGCGCGCCCGCAGAGTTTCCCGCCTCGACGCCTCCCTTTCCCTTTCTCCCCTCTTTTAGCTACATCAACAACCACCTCATGTTCAAGGTGCTCGTCCACCGCCAGACGGCCGCGTTGCTGCGGCGCAAGCGCGCCGCGGCGGCCGACGCGGCACTCGCCGCGGTCGAGGCGGGCGTGCGGCGCCTGCTTGCCGACGCGGGCGACGAGCGCGCGGACGACGATTCGTTCATGATTGTCGGGTTTGAGGTGCTCGCGTGCTCGATCGCGCGGTCCCCGGGCGACCCGATCACCGACACGCCGTGCGCCGACGGCGGCGGCGCGATGCCCCCGCCCCAGCTCGTCGCCCCCGGCGCCCGCGTCGCGTACACGTACGACGTGTTTTGGGAGGAGAGCGCGATCACGTGGGCGACGCGGTGGGACGCGTACCTGCGCGCGCCCGGCGGCGCGGGGTCCGTGCACTGGCTCTCCATCCTGAACTCCCTCGCCGTCGTCCTCGTCACCTCGTCGCTCGTCGCCTGGATCATGGCGCGCACCGTGCGCCGCGACCTGGCGCGGTACGAAGCCGTGCTGGGCGGGGAGGGCGACAAAGACGGCGGCGACGACGGCGGGTGGAAGGCGGTCGCGGGCGACGCGTTTCGGCCGCCGCCGGGCGCGGCCACGCTAGCGGCGCGGGTGGGGGCGGGGGTCCAGATTTTGGCCGCGACGGCGGCCACGCTGGCGGCCGCCGCGGCGGGGTTTTTGTCGCCCGCGTCGCGCGGGGCGCTCGTCACAGGCCTCCTGGCCGCCTACATCGCCCTGGCCGCCGCCGCCGGCTACGCGGGCGTGCGCGTGTGGGCCCGCATGCAGCGCGGGGCGGCGGGGTGGCCTGCAGTCGCGTGGCGCGCGGCGGCGCACTACCCCGCGCTCGCGCTGGCCGTCCTCGCCGCCCTCAACGTGCTGCTCGCGAGATCGGGGTCGAGTGGCGCCATCCCGGCGGCCGCCTTTTTCAGCGTCGCGGCGCTCTACCTCGCGGTGTCGATCCCGCTCGCGTTTGCGGGCGGCGCGGCCGCCGCGCGGGCGCCGCCGCCCGACCCCCCCACCCGCACAAACCAAATCCCGCGCCGCGTCCCGCCCGCGCGCTGGGCGTCGTCGGGGCCCGCGCTGTTTGCCGCGGCGGGGCTTCTCCCTTTCGGCACTCTCCTCGTCGAGCTCCATTTCGCCATGGCCTCCCTCTGGCGTGGCTACTTCTACTATGTGGTAGGAGGGAGGGAGGGTGGGGTGGAGGGGAGGCGGGAGAGCCCCCACAACCCCACCGCTCTTCCCCCCTCCTCTACCAGTTTGGCTTCGCCGCCGCCATCGCCGTCCTCGTCGTCCTCCTCGTCGCCCAAGTGTCGGTCGTCACCACGTACGTGCAGCTGTGCGGGGAGGACTACCGGTGGTGGTGGCCGTCGTTTGCGCGCGGCGGCGCGGTCGCGGCCTACGTCGCGCTCTACGCCCTCGCCTTTCTCTTCTCCACCCTGCACGCCCTGGCCGACACCACGTCCGTCGTGCTCTACCTGGCGTACGCCGGGCTCGCCCTGTGGGGCCTGTACCTCGCGTGCGGCACCGTCGGCTTCCTCGCGTCGGCCGCGTTTGTGCGCGCGATCTTTGCGGCCATCAAATCGGAGTGAATGGGTCGGGGGGGGCGCGGGGTCTGCTTTCAGGGTGTGCGTGCGGGGTGCGGCGTTTGACAGGGCCGGCGGGGCGTGAACGAAAGAAAAAACAACCGCGCGCCCGTCACTCCTCCTGCTCCGCCCCTTCTTTCTCGCGCTCTCTCTCCCGCAGCCGCTCGTCGAACGAGCGCAGCAAGGCGGCGTCGTAGTCGGGCGCGTCGCCGGCGGGCAAGAAGCGGGCGGCGTCACCGTCGCCGCCGCCCTCCCCGTCCCCCTCCTCGAGCCCTTCCCGCACCGCCTCCTCGACCGCGCCCGCCACGCCCGCCGCGGCATCCGCCGCGCCCCGCGCCACGGTCCGCACCGCCCTCGCCGCCGCCGGCCCCGGCGGCGGCAGGCGCACCGCCTCGACGCGCGCCGCGCGCTCGACCTGCATGTGCACCCCGCACGCCGCAGCGACGGCCAGGGCGCCGGCGTCGAGTTGGAGGCCGTGTTTGGCGGCAGCGACGGCGTACAGGGCGGCAAAGGCGTAGTAGAGGGGGGCGCGCTTGGCATCGTTGAGGCCCGCAAAGATCCAGGCAGTCCACCCGAGCAGGGGGATGCAGGCGACGACGGACGCGACGCCCCACTGCAGGTCTTCCTCGTCGTCGTCGTCTCTGAAGTCGGCGGCGTCGGCCGCCGCGGCGCGAGTCTCCCGCTCTGCGCCGACGCGGCGCTCCGACGCGCCAGTCAGCAGGGGCAGCGCCGACAGCGCCACCCCGCCCACCACGCCCACGGCCAGCAGGCCGTCGAGCAGGGAGGAGAGGGGGGCGCCGTCGGATAGGAGAGAGAGGGAAGGTGGGGGCGGGCGCCGCGCCGGACAGCGGGGGGGGGGGCGCCAGGCGGGTGGCGCGGTCGCGGGCGCCCGCAGGCGGAGCGCGACACCGCGCCGCATCGACGAGCGCGCCGGCGTGCGGCGCGGGCTTTGGGAGTGCAGAGCGCCGCGCACGCGATGCACCCACTCCAATGGCCGCCACCCGCTTCGCCCTGCCCGTCACCGCGGGCCCCGCCTCGGGCGCTGGCCTGCCCGAGTGGGCCCTAGTGGAGCTGCAGGGGACGGTCGAGGCGCCGCCCGGCGCCGCACCGGGAGCCAACTTCACGGCAGGGCGCCTGGAGCTCCTGGTGCGAGCGGGATGGGAGGGTGGACGATGGTGGTGGAGTGGGAGCGGGAGGGAGGACCGCGGGGCGCGCGGATGGCGCGCCAGCTGCGGCCGCGCGCGCGCCGAAAACGAAACCGTGGCCCCACGCCTCGCCCCCACCCTCTCCTCCTTCTGCAGCCATCCGGCGACCTCGAGCTCCGCATCGGCATGCACGCCCTGACGGGCAAGACGTTGGCCCTGGACAAGCCGCTGGCGGTGCTGGAGAAGGAAAAAGGGGGGGAGGGGGAGGGCGGCGACGAAAACGCCGACCCCGCGCCCGCCCCGGTGCGGTACCGGGTGGTGGGCGTCATTCGCCGCAAATGCTTGTTCAAGGCGCGGCCGCGCGCGCTCATCGGGCGGTCGCGGTGAGAGAGGCAAGGAGCGGGTGTCGCGTGTTTTTGGGGGGGCTGCTTTCCTTGTCCGCCTGTGGCTTCACAACGCGCGGCCGCCACGCCTTTCACTTGGCGCGCCCGGCTTTGGCGCGGGCGCCGGCCCCTGCTTTCGCCGGCGCCTTGGCGGCCGCCAGCCCCACCGCCGTCGGCGCGCGCACGACGCCCCGCACGTCGCGCGCCTGTGCGCGCGCCGCGGCCGCCAGGTAGTCGGCCAGCGACAGCGACGCGGGCACGCTGGCCGCCGGGTCGCCGCCACAGAAGTCCCCCAGCGCGGCCGCGAGCGCCGCGCCGCGCCCGTGCCGCGCGTGCGCGGCCGCGGCCGCCACATCCCCCGCCAGGCGCCACGTGCGCGGGTCGGCGGTGGCGGCAAAGGTGGCGACGTCGACCAGCGCGCGCGGCTCGGCCGCGCGAGCCGCGCCGCGCGCGCGAGTCGCAGCCGCGGCCAGCTCCGGCCACGCCACCACGCCGTCGCCGTCGTCGTCAGCCTCCCAGACGGCGTCCGCGGCCCAGGGAGCGGGGAGGGTGGCGCCGGTGGAGGCGATGAAGGCGCCAAGGGAAGCCGGAGTGATCGCGGGCGACGGGGGCGCGCCGCGCGCCCTCCCGGGCGCGCCGTCGGGCGCGGCCAGCAGGTCGAACGCGCGGCGCAGGTCGGCCGCCTCGTCCCGGCGCGCGTAGGCGGCCTGGGAGGGGGGGGGGGGGGGGGCGTCGGGAGGGGCGCGGACCAGCGCGCCGAGCGCCGCCGCCCCGGCTCCCCGCCCCCACCAGCGCCTCGGCGTCCACGTGGGGCAGGGGCGTGTCGGGCGCCGGGCCGCCGCCGTCGGCGTCCATCGCGAGGCGGTCGGGGCAGGGGCGGGGAGGAGGCGAGGAGTCAATAGCGGGCGCGGCGCCGGCGCGCAAACACACACGCCCTCTCGCCCGCCCGCCGCGCGGCACCGCCGCCGCTCCCCCGGGCGCCGCGTCGAGGGCGCCCACCCCTCCCCGCCCCCCTCTCGCCCCGGCGCAGCAATGGCCGCGCCGCCGCGCGCGGGCGAGCCCTCGTTCGAGACCGGCTTTGTCGAGGTGGGTGGGGGCGGCGTAGCCGCGCTGCCGGGCGCGGGCGCGGCGGGCGCCTGGCGCAGGGCACGCGGCGGCGCGGCGCCCCGACCCGCCGACCCACCTCCTCTGCAGGTCCCGTTTGAGGCGCTGCGCCGCACGACGCGCGACCGCAAGTACGCGGTGGACGAACTGGCGTCGGTCGCGGTGTCCCTGCGCGGGGCGGCGACGGACGACGCGACCGCAGCTCTCGACGCCGCCACCGCCCGCCTGGCCGCCCTCAAGCGCAAGCTGGGCGCGGCCGCGGTCGAGGAAGCGGGCGACGCCGCCCGCGTGCGGGCGCGCCTGGCCCATGCAGCCGAGGGTGGGCCTCCCGCCCGCGGCGCGATGGTCGAGTGGGCCGCGCGCCGCGCCGACCGCCTCGTCGCGGACGACCTGGCGAGGCGCGGGCGGTTGCAGGCCGCGCACGCGCTCGTGGAGGAGGTGCCGGCCCTGGCCCCTCTTGTCGACCTGGCCGCGCTTGACGCGGCTACGCCCGCGCGCGCGGGCCTCGCCGCGCGCGACCCCGGCCCCGCCCTCGCCTGGTGCGCCGCGCACGCGCCTCGCCTGGCCCGGATGAAATCTCCCCTGCCCTTTCGGCTGCGGCTGCAGCAGTTGGTGGAGCTCGTGCGCTCCGGCGACCGCGCCGCCGCCCTCGCCCACGCGCGGTCCCACCTGGCGCCCCACGCCGACCGCCACATGGACGACCTGCGGCGTGGGGTGGCGCTGCTCGCGTTTGGGGCGGGGGCCAAGCCCGCGCGCTACGCGGCGCTCCTCGAAGACGCGCGCTGGGCCGACCTCTCGTCCCTCCTCGCCGCCGAGGTCGCGCGCGTGCACGCCATGCCGGCTGCGTCCCAGCTGTGGGCCCAGCTCGAGGCCGGGCTGGTCGCGCTCAACCCGCCGCCCGGCGCAGGGCCCCCCGCGCGCGGCGACCCGCTCGCCGACCCGTCCCTTGCGGCCCTCGCCGCCCCGCTCCCGCACGCGCGCCGCCTGCACTCGCGGCTGGTGTGCGGGCTCACGGGGGCGGCCATGGACGACGGCAACCCGCCCGCAGCGCTGCCGAGCGGGGCCGTGTATTCGTTGGCCGCCCTCGAAGCGCGCGCGGTGGATGGCGTGATTCCGGACCCGGAGACGGGGGAGGGGGTGCCGGTGGGGAGCTTGCGGCGCGCGTACGTGTCGTGAGGGAGAGAAGAGAGAGAGCAGAGGGGGGGGAGGGGGGAGCGCTGTGTTGGGTCGGTCCCCGCTTTCCCTGCTCTGTCTCTCTTTCCTGCTGCCCGCTGACATTCTGACGCATTGAATGGATGCATGGGCAATGATTGCAGGTGGTGGGCGCGGCCCCGGGCGGGTCCGCGCGCTGCGGGCCGCCCGGCGTCCGCGCCCCCGCGAGCGAGCCGCCGCAGCTCGCCCGGCGCTTTACTTTTTGTCGCCGCCCTCGGTGGCCGCCTTCTTGGCCAGCTTCTCCTGGAGCGCCTTGGCGTCGCTGTGAAGGCAAGGATCGGGGGGAGAGGGACGGGAGGTCGGACGACGCTCTTCGGGCGGCGCGCCGCCGGCGCCGGCGCGGTGGGCGGGCTTCGATCGGGGCCCAGGAAGCGGGCGCGGCGCGGCTTGGCCCCTCGCGGCGCGGGAGGGGGGACCGCATCCAGAGGCGGCGCGCCGCGCCCTCCCCGCGGCCCCGCATCGCGGCCCACCGCGCGCAGACAACCCCTTCTTCTCACCGCTCCTTGCGCTGCGACGCGGTCAGCCCGTCCTTCTCCTTGCCGGTCGTCCCTTTTTTCGCGGCGCGCGCCGCGGCGCGGGCGCGGTCCGTGTCACGCTGGTTGCCGCGGGACATGGGCGGGTAGAGGTGGAAAGGGTGGGACGAGTGGCGACGCGGCCGACGCGCGGGCGGGGAGTGGCGTCAACACGGCGTCGACGCTGCCCCAGTCTCCCGCGCCCCAGTGCTGCCCGTAGCCTCCCGCGCCGGCCTGGCCACCATGGCGGCGCCCGACGCGCCCGCGGCCGCGGCCGTCGCCGCCGCAGCCGCGGCCAAGGCCGACGCCAACGAGCACTTTAAGGGTGCGCCCGATGCACGAGGGCGGTGGTGTGTGCTAGCGACGCCGCCTGGGCGCGGCGCGGGCGCAGGCGGGCGCGTGGGCGGCCGGGAACGCAGGGCAGCCAGCCGATCGGCGGCGCGCCGCTCCGCGCGGGCCGCCGCCGGCGCCGCCGCGCGGGCGCAACGACCGACGGCGCTTCCCCTCTCCCTCTCCCCAGCCAAGCGCTACGCGAAAGCGGTCGCCGGCTACACCCTCGCCCTCGCGTCCACCCCCGCGTCCGCCGTCCTGCTCGCCAACCGGGCCGCCGCCCACGCCCGCATGGAGTCGTACGGGGCGGCGCTGGCGGACGCGACAGCGGCGGTGGAGGTGGACCCGGGTTATGTTAAAGGGTACTACCGCCGCGCGGACGCGGCGGCGGGCTTGGGGCGCGTCAAAGACGCGCTCAAAGACTACCGCGCGGCGTCACGGTGCGAGGGAGGAGGGGAGAGGGGAGGGCGGCGGAAAGCGGCGGCAACCGCGCGGCCCAACACCTCGCCTCTTCTCTCCCCAGCGTCGCGCCGCGCGACCCCGACCTGCGCCGCAAGCTGGCCGCCGCCGAGAAGGAGGTGGCCCGTCTGCGCTTCGAAGAGGCCATCGCGGCGCCGGACGAGGACGCGATTTGTGTGGCAGACCGCGTCGACCTCGACACGATGCCGGTCGACGCGGCCTACGCCGGCCCCCGCATGGCCGACGACCCCGCGAGGCCCGGGCGCAGCTTCATCACGGCCGACTTTGTCGAGGGCATGATTGCGGCGTTTAAAGCGCAGCAGACGATTCACCGGCGCTACGCGTTTGAAATTGTCCTCCAAGCGCGCGACCTCCTCCGGTCCCTCCCGCCTTTGGTGGATGTTCCTGTCCCTCAGGGCACCGGCATCACGGTGTGCGGCGACGTGCACGGCCAGTTTTATGATCTTCTGCACATTTTCGAGTTGAATGGGATGCCGTCGGGCGGCAACCCGTACCTCTTCAACGGCGACTTTGTCGACCGCGGCTCGTTCTCCGTCGAGGTCATCCTCACCCTGTTCGCGCTCAAGGTCCGGAAGGAGGAGGGTGGAGGAGGGAGGGTAGAGGGTCGGGAGACTGCGCGCGCGTGCGCGCCGACGCCGACCCCTCTTCCCTCCCTCCTTCTTTCAGTGCCTGCACCCGCACTCGCTCCACCTCGCGCGCGGCAACCACGAGTCCAAGTCCATGAACAAGGTGTACGGCTTCGACGGCGAGGTGTGTGGAGGAGGGAGGAGGAAAGAGAAGGGCCGCGCGGGCGGGTCCGCCACCCACCCCCCACCCCACCTCCTCTCCACCCCCAGGTCCGCGCCAAGTACACCCCTCTACTCGCCGACCTTTTCCGCGAAACCTTCTGCGCCCTCCCCCTGGCCCATGTGCTGGGCGCCAAAGTGTTTGTGGTCCATGGCGGCCTTTTCTCGCGCGATGGCGTCACCCTCGCCGACCTCCGCGCCGTCGACCGCTTCCGGGAGCCGCCCGAAGAAGGGCTGATGTGCGAGGCGCTGTGGTCGGACCCGGGGCCGGAGCCGGGGCGGCAGCCGAGCAAGCGCGGCGTCGGCGTGCAGTTTGGCGCCGACGTCACGCGCGCGTTTCTCGAGGCCAACGGCCTCTCCCTCCTCGTGCGCTCGCACGAGGTCAAGGATGAAGGGTACGAGATCGCGCACGACGGGTACGCGGTCACCGTGTTTTCGGCGCCGCGGTACCTCGACCAAATGGACAACAAGGGCGCGTTTATCAAGTTTGACGACGCCCTCACCCCCGCCTTCACCGTGTTCGACGCGTCACCGCACCCGCCGGTGCGGCCCATGGCGTACTCGTCCATGTTCATGGGCGGGCTGCTGGGCATGTGAGGTGGGGGGAGGGGGGGGCGAGGTGGGGGGCGACGCCCGCGCGCGCGCCGCTCGCTGCTCGCGCCCGCGGCAACCGCCGCCACCAACGCTGCCAGGAATGTAACGTGCGGTTCAGTCTGTTGCAGGCGGGGCGAGGCAAAAGGGCAGGCCGGCGACCCCTCTCTCGCCCGCAACCTCCCCTCCCTCTATCTCTCTCCGTCTTCTTCTCGCTCACAGTCGTTTGCGCCTACGAAACCCGGGGTTGAGGCCGCGCGGCCGGCGCCCGACGACGAGGCGGTCGAGCGCGGCGCGCAGGGCGCGGTCGACGTCGGCGCGCGCGCGGGTCGCTGCGGCGTCGACCTCCACCTCGGCCCGCTTGGCCGCGTCCCGCGACATAAAGCCGCGCTTGACGCCCGCCTCCAGGGCCGCCACCGCCTGCTGGCGCGCCAGGCGGATGGAGGCCCGGCGCGGGTCGGCGGCCGCGGCGAGCGCGGCGCGCGCTGCAGGCGCGGCGTCCGAGAAGATGCGCGGCTTCCAGATCGAGGCCAGGTCGCGCAGAGCGCCATCCACGATGACGGCGACCGCGGATTCCAGCGCGGCCACGACGGCCGCGGCCACGCTCGCGGCGCGGCGCGCGTCGGTGGTCGCGTCGGCGGACGCCGACGCGGCGCCGGCGACGCCGTCGAGCGCGTGTGACAGCTCGGGCGTCACCCCATCCCGGGGGGCGCGCCGAGAGGCGGCCAGGCGGCGGGTGGGGCCCGCGGGCGCGGCCGAGCGCGGCGCGTGCGGCACGCCGTGGCCGGGCGACGCGAGGGCGGCGACCGGGGCGGCGCGCGCCGGCCGCGCCGCGCGAGAGAAGGATGGGGCGGGCGGCAGCTGCATCGGCCTGGCGGGAGGCGGCGAGCGGAGAGTGGCGGCGGGCGCCGACGCGGCGGCGGTCTGCTCAAATCTGCCGCTTCCAAACCACAGTGCAAGCAAATCACACCCCTCCCCTCCCCCCTCTCACACCACCGCCGGGCACGGCGCGTCCAGGAACGCGCGCAGCCGCCGCGCCGCGACCGCGCCGCCGACCGCGGCCACGAGGTCGGCCTCGGACAGCGCCGCGACGCCCGCCATCGTCCCCCCCGCGGCCGCCAGCGCCCGCCAGTTGGCGTCCGTGACGCCGGGGAGGCGGCGCAGCATGTCGATGGCGGCCTCATTCTCGCCACCGCGCGTGGTCGCGTCGCCGTCACCGCGCGGCGCGCCGACGGCGGTCGCCGCCTCGGCGTCGGGCTCGCCCGCCGCCGCGCCCGCCTTGAGCGCCTTGAAGATGCCGGCCGCAGCGTGCGGCGACCGTGCCCATAGCAGGCGCAGGCGCGGGCAGTGGAGGACGAGCAGGGCGAGGCGGGCGGGCGTCGACCGCGCCGCCGAGTCGGGCGCGGCGCCGGGGTCGGGCGGGGGGGCCAAAGAGAATGGTTTTTCGCCATCGAATTCGATCAGCAGGGCGGCCGTTGTATAGTGCTTGGCCATGGCCGTCGCCTGGGCGAGGAGGCGCCCCGATTGCAGCGATTGGCGGAGGTCGGGCAGCGACTTGCGCTCGACCGCGAGCGCGGGGGTCAGGATGTAATCCCCCACCTCGAGCGTCGCCGGCGCCAGCGTCATGCCCGCGCGGTGGAGCACGGAGGGCAGGGTGGACATAAACTCGCGCACGTCGACGACGACGGTGGACGCCGCGGCCGCGGCGCGCGCGGCGGCCGCGCGCGCGGCGCCGCCGCCGCCCGCGCGCGTCGACTCGTTCGCCAGGACGGAAGCCGGGCCTTGGACGAGCATGGCGCCACCGTCAGAATCCCCCAGGCCCGCAGCGATCGCCGCCGCTTCGGCGGCGGGGTCGGGGAGGGCCATGTGCGACTTGGTTTGGATGAGGTCCCTCAACGCGCGCCGTTCTCGGGCCACCGCTGCGGCCGCGGCATCCCCCTCCAGCGAGTCTTCGTAGCGCAGGTGGTAGACGCGCAGGGGGGCGTCGGGGCGGCGCGCGGCGTGGCACTCGACCGCGCGCACAGTCGCGAGGTCCGGCGCGCAGAGCACGACGAACGAGGGCGCGTGCGTGCGCAGCGCGTCCGCCGCCTCCCCGTTGGCCGTGCACGCAAAGACGACGCCTTGGAGCAGGGGGTGGGGGGGCGGCGACGGGGCGCGCGGCGGGGAGGGTGGGGGAGCGGGGCCGCGGCCGCGGCCGCGGCCGCGGCCCGCGCCGCCTAGCCCTCGCGCCTCGCGCAGCAGCGCCGCCTCCTCGGCCGGCGTCCCGCGCAGCGCGGCCGCGCGTGCGGCGCCCAGGCGCTCGGCGGGCGTCGGCGCACGTGCGCGCCCGCGGCCCCGCCCACGCCCTCCGCGCCCTCCACTCCTCGCCACCCGGCCGCCGCCCGCTAGCCTCGCGGCCAAATATTCATCGTACAGGCACTGGATGACGGGCCCCGCGCCACCGGCCGCCGCGCAGGCGGCCAGTTGGGCGACGGTGCGCGGCTCACGCGCGACAACGACGACGCGCGCCGCGCCCGCGTCTGCCCGCGTCGGCGTCGGCGCGCAGATGAGGGCTTCGCGTTCCGCTTGGATTTCGGCCAGGACGTCCAGGACGAGTTGCCACTTGGGCAGGGGCTCCAGGACGGGTACGACAGTGGCGGCAACCGCGGCAGGCGCCGCGGCCGGCTCGGTCGCGCCTCCGCCGCCATCACGCGCCCGCTTCCCCGCTACCACCGCTCGGGCCCGCGTCAACACGTACACCCGCCGCTTGGCAGCCGCAAACAGGGTGTGCGCCGCGTCGGCGAGGAGCCAGCCACCGCCCGCCGCGTCGGCCGCGCGAAGAGTTTCGAGGCGGCGCAGGAAGGTGACGGGGTCCAGGGTGAGCAGGTCGTCGCCCAGTTGGCGCAGGGTGCGCAGGTCGCCGGCGGCCTGAAGAAAGGAGAGAGGGGAAGGTGGGCGGTGGCAAGGCGACCGCGCGCGCGCCGACACCCACCCCTCCTCTTCTCCTCCCTTGCCTGCTTGACGCGGACCGGCACGCTATGCCACACGGCGTCCAGCTGCCGCAGCACGCCCACGTCAAAGGAGGGGTGGACGCCCGCGTCTAACGAGAGCCCCGACGCGTCGACGCGCGGGCAGCGCCGCAGCTCGCGCAAGCAAGCCTCCATGAGCTCGGCCGTCGCGCCGTACGCGGCCGCCATGTCGGGCGTCATGCGGACGGCGAGTTCCACGACGTCGGCGGTGGCCCCGGCGGGGGCGAGCGCGTCCTTGACGCGCGCTTCAAAGCGCGGCCACAGCCGCAGCCGCCGCACGCACAGGGCGCGCAGCGCGGCTTCCGCACCGGCAAAGCCGGCCATGAACGCGGGCGGGTGGTCGGACAGGGCCCGGATCCAGCAGGCGGGGTTGGCGGCGCGCGCGAGGCGCGCGGCAAATGCTTCGCCGCCGTCGCGGCGCGCGCGGTGCGCGTTGAGGACGAGGAGGCCGCCCACGTCGTCGCCGGTCAACACGCCGGATAAGAGGTCGACGACGAGGATGCGGGTGGTCACAAAGGCGACGCCGGCGGCTTTATATAAAGCGCCGCGCGCGGGCGCCGGCGTGTCAGCCGTCACGGCCGCCGCGCGCGCGCGACCGTCGCCACCGTCGCCGCACGCGGTCTCCAGGTCGATCAGCAACTGGTCGCGCTGCCAGTCGTGGGCGCCGACGACCAAGGCGGCGCCGCGCTGGCCCGGGGAGCGGCCGCGCTCGAGCTGGGAAGAAAAGGGAGGCGGACGCGTCGGCGTTGCCCCGGATTCCTCCACGCCGCGCCCGCGCCATCCACGCTCCCCCCCACCTGCAGCCGCAGCAGCGCGCCGGCCACCTCGCGGAGGCCGAGGCCCGCCGCCATGACGGTGAGGCCGTCCTCCTCCAGCAGCTCCTCCACCATGCACCGCTGAAAGGAGAGGAGGGGTGGGGGGGCGCCGGGGGGCTCGTGCGCGGCCGCCATGGCGGGCGGGACCGGGCCGCAGCCCGCGGAGTGGCGCAGTCCGCGCGCCGCGTGGCCGATGGCGGGCCGGGTGCGGCTGGCCCGCCGCCTGGCGCGAGCAGTCTCGTGCTGGGAGCGAGCGAGCGATGCGAGCGCCGCAGCGGCGGCCCCGATTGGAAGCGGCGCGACCGCGACGGTCGGGCGCGCCGCGCCGTGGGCGGCGAGCCGCGGGTTCGCGGCCGCTCCCCTGGACGGACGCGAGGATCTCAAGCCAGACCAGGCTAGGCGGAGCGCGGCCGCAGGCGAGCCGGCGCCTGGGCCCGAGCCCCCCCCTTCACCCCTCCCCTGGCTCCAGCGCGCCCTCCCGGCGGCCGCCTGGCCGTACGCCGAGCTCATGCGTCTCGACAAGCCGGCAGGTGTGGGAGGAGAGAAGGAGGATGGGGGTCGTCGAGGGGAGGGGCGACCACGGGCGCGGGCAACACCCGGCCCACCCCCGCCGCGCCCCCTCCGCCCCTCCGTCAGGCACCTTCATGCTCCTCTGGCCCTGCTGGTGGTCGATCGCGCTCGCCGCCCCCCCCGGCGCGCCGCCCGACGGGCGGCTGCTCGCGCTCTTTGCCGGCGGCGCGCTCCTCTTGCGCGGCGCCGGCTGCACCGTCAACGATTTGTGGGACCGGAAACTGGACAAAAAAGTGGCTCGCACCGCCAACCGCCCGCTGGCGCGCGGCGCGGTGTCCCCGCGCGGCGCGGTCGCCGCACTCGCTGCGCAACTGACCGCCGGCCTTGCCATTCTCACCCAGCTCAACCCGTTCTCCATCGCCCTGGGGGCGGCTTCGCTGCCGCTCGTGGTCGCCTACCCGCTGGCCAAGCGGGTAACGGATTGGGTGAGAGGGGGGGGAGGCTTTCGAGAGTGTTGAGGAAGGAAGGAGGAGACGGGCACTCCTTGCTTTGTGCCGCGCTCTCGTCTGCCACCCCAAAAACCTGCCCTCCCCACACCGGATCCCTGACACCCACCTCCTCCCACCACTCCCAGCCGCAGGCCGTGCTGGGGCTCACCTTCAATTGGGGCGCCCTCTTGGGCACTGCCGCGGTCACTGGCTCGATCGACCCCCCCGCCTTTGCGCTGTACGCCGCCGGCGTCGCCTGGACGCTGGCCTATGACACTGTGTACGCGTTCCAAGATGTCGCTCACGACGAGGCGGCGGGCGTGCGGTCGTCGGCGCGCGCGCTGCGGGCGCGCGGCGCGGAGAGGGCCGGCGTTGCGGCGTTTTGGTGCGCCGCCCTCGCCGGCCTCGCCGGCGCGGGGTCGTTGGCGGGATTGAGCCCCGCGTTTTACGGGGGCCTCGCGGTCGCCGCGGGGCACGCCGGCTGGCAGGTCGCGGCGTGGCGCCCGGCCGACGCCGCCGACTGCGGCGCCAAGTTTCGGTCCAACGCGACGTTTGGCGGCATCGTGTTTGCAGCCATCGTCGTGGGGCGGGTGGCGGGATGACAGGGTGGGCGTGGGAGCGACACTGCGAGTAATTCGGGCGCGGACACAGTTCTGTCGTGCTGCATGTCTCCCTCCCTCTCCTCCCGTCTCCCTACTCTACGCAGACACCGCAGTCGCCCACCGCGACCCGCACGCGCGGCGCCCCCGACGGTGAGCCCGCCTCGGCGTCGACGCGCGCGAGCACCCCCCCGGGGTCGCCCACCACCTGCCCCACGACCACGTGCTTGCCGTCGCACGCCGCCGCCGCGGGCCCGAGCGCGATGTAGAATTGGGAAGCGTTGCCGTGCTTGCCGGAGTTGGCCATTCCAACCGTCCCGATCGAATGCTTTAGTTTCAACCCGCCCGCCTCGTCCTTGAACTTGCCGCCGTATGTAGACGCTGTGCCCGACCCCGCGAGCCTCGGGTCGCGCCCGTGGGCGACGTCGCCGCCTTGAACGACGAAACCGGAGACGACCCGGTGGAAAGGGACGCCCGCATACGTCAGGGCGACCCCGTCTTTCGACACACCCTGGTCGCCCGCGCAGAGCGACACAAAGTTGGCCACGGCGCGCGGCGCGGCGGCGGCCGCGTCGGCGCAGTCGATCGTGAGGCGGCCCGCGACGAGCAGCGGCGGCGGGGTCGCCGCCGCCGGCCCTTGACACGCCCACGCGGGGTCGGCCGCGTACGCTTCGACCAGGAGATCGGCCTGGTCGGGGGTCAGGGATTCGAGGGGGGGGGCGAGGCCGAACTAGGAGGGGTGGAGGCGTGGAGGTGGGGTCGGGAGGCCCGACCGCGCCCGATGTGCCCCCAGCCGCGCCGTCATCCGCGCCGCGCGCGATGCCACCAGCGCACCGCCCCCACCTGGCCCCCCACTGCCCCCAGAAACGCGACCGCTTGCGAATGCGCCGCCGCCGCGGCCGCGTGCGCGCCCGGGTCGCCGATCTCGATGTCCAGGAAGACGCGCGTGGGCGGCATGGAGGGTGAAGGGGTGTGGGGAGAGGGGCGGCTGTCGGCCGGCGGCCTCCGTGTGCGGCGGCAACGGCGCGGCGACCCTGCGGACCGCGCAGGGCGCGCCAATCTGCTCTGGTGGCTGGCGAGCGGGCCGGGATGGGGACCGCGCCTGCTGGTCGCGCCCCCGGGCGGTCGGCGTGAGTGTTTGCGTGCGTGTTTTTCGAAAAAGCAGAATCGCAGCCTACGGGCGCTGCCTCCTCCCACCGATCTCCAAACCGATCACTTCTTCCTGTGCCGCCACCGCTCCCCACCCTCCCTCCTTCTTCACCTCCACAATGCGCGTCCTCGCCCTGATCGCCCTCCTGGCCGTCGCCGCCGCCCAGCGCGACGTCGCCGCGCCGGCGCCCGCGCCGCGCCGCGCGCTCGCGCCGGCGCCCGCGCGCGCCGCTGCCCAGCCCGTCGCCACCAAGGTTCGTACACATAGAATGCAGGCGTTGAAGGGGGCGATTGCGCGGCGCCGGCGGGGCGTGCGGGGCGGGATCGGCGTGGGAGGAAGTCTGCGGCGGCGGCGGCGGCGGCGGCGCGGCGGCTGCGCCCGCGTACTCCGTTCCGCCCCTCGCCAAGACCCTGGGCAGAATCCTTAACGCGATTCATCGCCACTGCGGGCGAGCGTCGGGAGCCGGGGCGGCGGGTCGGCGGGGACGGCGGCAGCCACGGATTTTCCGGGCTCATGGAGGTTGGTTGACTCGCGCGCTACGCACGGGCGCTCGCGCGTAGCCGCACGCTCGCGCAGCCGCGCCCGCCTAAACGTCTCCCCACCCATCCCCTCCTTGTGCCTCTCTCCAAACATCGCCCTCGCTCATTCACCCCTCAATCTCCCTCACAATTCACATCAGAAATGCACCAACGCGACGGAGACGGACATCGCGGCGCTCTTCGACAAATGGAACGCCGCCCTGGGCACGCGCGACCCCGACACTGTCGCCGACCGGTACGCCCCGGACTCGGTCCTCCTCTCCACCCTCTCCAACAAGCCGCGGACCGACCGCGCGGGCAAGCTCGAGTACTTTGAAGACTTCCTCACCAAGAAGCCGGTCGGCACCATCAACTCGCGCACCATCACGATCGGCTGCGACACCGCGGTCGACGCGGGGACGTACACGTTTGCGCTGACCGACAAAAAGACGGGCGCGGTGGCCAACGTCCCGGCGCGCTACACGTACACGTACGCGCCGGTGGGCAAGAACGGGGAGTGGCTGATCACGTCGCACCACTCGTCGGGGATGCCGGAGAAGCCCGAGCCCGCGTCGGCGTGAAGGCGGGTGAACACGGCGTGTTCACGAAATAAGAGTGCGGGGTCGTGCCGCCCCGCCCGCGACTCGTCCTAGGGCCGGCCGCGCGCGGTCGGCGCGCTGGCCGCCAGAGAGAGAGCGGAGAGAGACCCGCGGCGCGGTGTTCTGTGTTTGGTGTTTGTTGGTTGGTCGGGGCGCGCGCGCACGCCGCGCGCGCCGAGTTTTTGTTGCACGCCAAACATGCGCCCGGGACAGCGAGAGATGGGCACCATCCCTCACCCCTCTCCCTCTCCTCACGCGGCGGCCGCAGCGAGCGCGAGCGCGGCGCGGGCGCCAGCCGGCTTGGCGGGCGCCGTGGCGGCCGCCCACCACTCGGCCTGGGGGGCGCGCGGGCGCAGGGTCGGGTTCAGAAGCCCTGGGGCCGGAGCCGCGACCGGCGCGGGCGGCGGGCTCCGCCTGGGGGCTTGCCGCGCGCCGACCGCTCCCGCCCGCGCCCGCGTCCGCGCCGCCCGCAGCGCGCCGGCCGCCAGTCTCCCCCGCTCCGCTTCCTCGTTCATGCTCGCCTGATCCGCCAACCAGCGCAGGTGGTTGGACGCGCGCTCGCGGGCCGAGAGCCCCGCCTCGACGCGCGCGGCGCGAGCGTCGGCGAGCGCGCGCGCCGCGTTGGTCGCCGCCGCGTCGGCCGCCGCCTGCCGCTCCACGCACTCGGCCAGGTGCTCAAACCGGGTGAGCAACGCGTTGCGCGCGGCGGCCTTCTGGGCCGCGGCGCGGTTGAGCGCGCGGCGCGACCTCTCGTCGTCGGCCGCGAGCTCGGCCGCCGCGTGCGCGACGCGCGCGGCCTCGTCCGCGGCCCCGCGCTCGCGCGTCGCCTCGCGCACGCGATAGCGGGCGGCCTGCTCGGCCACGATGGCGGCCTCGCGGTCGGCCTTGCGGCGGGACGCGGCCTCGGCTTCCGCGTCGGTCGCCGCGACGCGCGCCTCGGCGCCCGCGCGGCGCGCCTCTTCCAGCCACTCGGCCCGTCGCAGCGTCTGCTCCAGGCGCGCGTGCTCGGGCGCGATGGAGGCCCGGCGCTGGCCTTCCACGACGGACGCGGCGGCCGCCGCCGCCACCGCGCGGTCGGCGCGGTCATCGGCGCACGCCGCCGTCGCGGCCGCGTGCGCGGCTGCGACCGCGGCCTCGCCCCGCATGACGGTCAGCCGACGCTGTGACCGGGAGCCAAGCCTGCGGGCGGCGGCGGTGTACATGGAGACGACGCTGAAGAGGAGGGAGGGAATGAATGTGGGTTGTCCGTCGTGCGTATGCGTGGGCGCGGCGCGTCGGGCATTTCTGCGCCCTCACCGCCCTCCAGGCGGCATTTTGTTGTCCATACTGCACGGCGCCGCATCGAGCGCGGTCTTCGCAACGCTGGCGCGCCACAATGCACCCCGCGCGCGCGCCCCTCGTTCCTACTTTTGCTTCCAGTCGCCCTTCGCTCCCGGCATGAACGAGCTGGTAAATGCCATGATGACCGGGACGCGGTGGAGGGTCTTTCGGAGGGCCGCCGGCGCGCGGCAAGAGTGGGCGCGAGTGCCGAGCGCGGCCGCGCACACCCTCACGCGATTTTTCCCGCGCCCGACCGCCCACCTGTCCGCCACGTCATGTCGCTGGCCGGCAAGGTGGCCCTGGTGACCGGGTCGACGCAAGGCATCGGCGCCGGCATGCTGCGCGCGCTCGCGGGCGCGGGCGCGGGTGAGAGAGGGGTGGCGGTGGTGGGATGGGCGCCTTGTCGGCCCCTGGTGGCGGAGTGGTGGTCGGCGGCGCGGCGGCGGCGCGGCGCCACCCTCTCTCGCGCGACCCCCTTTTTTCTCCTCCCTCTCCAGACGTCGTGATGCACGGCCTCCTCCCGCCAGCCACGGGCCAAGCCGCCGCGGCGGCACTGGCGTCTGAGTTTGGAGTGCGGGCTGGCTTCGTGGCGGCGGATGTCGTCAAACCCGCCGACGTCCGATCCATGATAGCCCGCGTCCAGTCCGATTTCGGGGCCCTCGACATCCTGTGCAACAATGTCGGCATCCAGCACGTCGCCCCCGTCGCCGACTTTCCCGAGGACAAGTGAGCAGAGATGAGAAAGGAGGAAAGGGGTTCAAGCGGCGCGTTCGACCTCCACCCCACGATTCCACCCATTATCTCTGCAGGTGGGACGCCATCATCGCCGTCTGCCTCTCCTCCACCTTTCACGCCACGAAAGCGGCGGCGCCGGCCATGGTGGAGAAAGGGTGGGGCCGAATCATCAACACCGGCTCCATGCACGCCCTCGTCGCGTCCCCGTACAAGTGCGCGTACAACGCGGCCAAGCACGGGGTGGCGGGGTTTACGAAGACGGCGGCGCTGGAATTAGCGAGGACGGGGGTCACTGTGAACGCGGTGTGCCCGGGCTACGTCCTCACAGACCTCGTCAAAGGCCAAATCAAAGACCAAGCCAAGGCGCGCGGCATGGTCGAGGCGGAGGTCGTCGAAAAAGTCCTCTTGGCCGACCAACCGACCAAACGCTTCGTCGGCGTCGGCGAGATCGGCGCCCTCGTCCGCTTCCTCGCGTCCGACGACGCGGCCTCGGTAACGGGGGCGTGCCTGAGCATCGACGGCGGGTGGACGGCGCGGTGAGGGAGGGGGGGGAGGGCGGCGCGCGCGGCGCCGGTTCCGCCGTTTGGGGGTTGCAGTCGCCGCCCGCGCCGCCACCCCTCCCCTCCCTCCTTCTCCACTATTCCGCCGCCATGGCGATCGCCATGCGGGAGAGGGCGAGCGCGAGGCCCGCCACCTGCCGAGTGCGGGGGAGCAGGCCGCCGCCCGCGTCCGCCGCCGCCACCGCGTCGGCGCACGCGTCCAGGGCGGCCAGGGCGGTCGCGGCGGACGGGGACAGGGGGGCGGCGGGGGCGCCGGGAGGAGGGGCGGCGCGGCGCGCGCGCGGGGTCGAGGGCGGCTCACCACCTCCTCCTCCGCTCTCGCCGCCACCTCCCTCGCCCGACGACGCGGGCGAGAGACCGGTCACCATGGGCGTGTCGGCCGCGGCCGCAGCGTGGGCCGCCGCGCGGCGCCGCGCGCGGCGCGCGGCCGCCGCCGCGTCGAGCTCCACCTGCAGCATGGCCTGCCGCGCCAGCGCGTCCTCCACGTAGCGCCGGGCCGAAGCGGCCGTGCACCCCCCCCCGGACCGCACGGCTTCCAGGCGGGACGACGCCAGAAAGAGCGCGTCGACTGCTTCCCCGAGCTCCGGCGTGCGGTCTGCGTCCGCGACGCGCGCCGCCGTCCGCAGCGCGGACGAAATCAGTGCTTCCACATCGTCCAGCAACGCCTCCCGGCGGACGCAGGGCGGGAGCTGGCGCCGGTGCGCCGGAGCGGCGCGCGGCGATGCGGGCGCCGCGGCCGCCGCAGCAAATGGCGACGCCGCCGCCTGCCGCGGTGTCGCCACCCGGCGCACGACGCGCTGCGCGGGCGGCAGGTCGGCCGGCGGCGGCGACTCGCCGCGCGGGGGAGGTTGGCGGGGCGTGGCGACGGGGGCCGGTGGTTCGCCCTCGTCCGACGGCCGCGCCTTGACGCCTTGGCCCGGGGTGGTGGCGAGGTCCAGGCGGGGCACGGACAGGGGGCGGGACGGGCGGCCGGCGTCGGCGTCGGCGTCGGGCGCGCACGCCGCGCCGGCCTCCGCTCCCAGCGTTCCAGACGACGCCGACCGCGCCGCCGCCGACGCCGCCCGCCGGATGACGGCCTGCCCCGGGGGCAGGCTCGTCGGCGGCGCGCCGTCGCTGTCGCTGCTGGCGTCGGCGGGCGGGGCGGGGGCGTCGGGCGCGACCACCACCCCGCGCGGCGTCGCCGGCCGCCGCCGCACGCCCTGGCCGGGCGTCGGCGGCGGCGCCGGAGGGTCGTCCCCATCCCGACCACCCTCGCCGCCGTCGTCGTCCGCGGCCGCGCGGGCGGCCTGGATGGCGGCGACGAGGGCCGCGAGAACCGCGCGGTCGGCGTCGGGCGCGCCGCCCCCGCCGCCCGCGTCGCCCGCGCGCGGCGACAGCAGGGCGCCGCCACCGTCGACGACGCCAGCGACCAGGGTCGCCAGCACGTCCAGCACGTCCCCGCCAGACTGTTGCAGCAGCGCGCGCGCCGCGCGCCGCAGCGCGGGCGCCGCGCCGGCTCCCCCGAGGTCGCGGTCGTCCCGGCGCCGGCACACGGGGCACCGCCGGGACTGCTTGCGCCAGCGCAGGATGCAGTGGGAGCAGAAAGGGTGGCCTGGAGGGAAAAGTGGGGCGCGTCGGGGTCGGCCAGCTGGAGCGCGGTGGCGGCGTGCCCGCCCGCCGCCTCCCGCCCTCCTCCACCCCCCCACCCCCTCTCACGCACCGCAGACCAACGTCAGCACGCCCCCGTTGCAGCCCAGGTCGTCTGCGCAGATGGTGCAGGCGCCGGCATCGGGTGGCAGCGCCGTGCAGGGGTCGAGGGCGGGGGGTTGTGGCGCGCTTGGACCCGCGTCAACGTACGCCTCAAGCTCTGGTGCGTGCGTGCAGGGCGCGGCGGCGGCGTCGGCGGGCATCGTGGCCAGCGCGGCGTGGGCGCGCCGGCGGTCGGGTCCCCGTTCGGCCGCCCGCCGGCCGGGGCGGGTTGTGCGGATCCCGGCCGCCCCGTGCGCCAGGGCGGGCCGGCCTGGCGAGGCGCGGCGCGGGTGTGGAGCAGGGCGTGCCGCGTCGCTCGGCTCACTGCCCCCGATGAGGGCGTCCCTTCCGCGCCCGCCGCCTCGGCTTCTGGCTGAGCGCCGCGTGGCGGCCCGGGCCACCGCCGGCGTCGCGAATGACGCCGAACGCGCGGCGCTGGCCGCGTTCGCGGGCGACGCGGCCGTCGCTCGGGAGACGCTGGCGACCGCGGCGCGCGACAGGGTGCGTGGCGGGGTGGTGGGAGGGCGGCGGAGGTCGGGAGGCGGCGATTGAGCCATCACCTCGACCCTCACCCTCCCCTCTCCCAGTCCGTCGCCGGCGACACAGTCGTCGGCGCCCTGGCCAAGCTCGAGGTCGAGCGCACCGGCCCGCCCATCGCGGGAGAGGCCGTCGCGGGGTCGTGGGAGTTGGTGTTTGCCGCGCCCGGCCCGCGCCCTCTTGGCGCCGACTGGCGCTACATCCCTGTGGCCGAATCCTTTGACATCGGTGGTGTATCAGCCGGCTCTCCTGTTGCCCTGCGGTCGGCGGTCGGGCCGGTGCGCTTCGCGTTCTCGGGCGGCGTCGCGGGTTGGACCGCCGACACCGCCACCCTCTCCTTCGCCTTCACCCGCGTCGCTGTTTCCCTGGGCGGCGGAAGCCCGTTTTACGAGAAGGACCTCGGGGAGCGGCCGGCGCGGACGTACACGTTTTTCGCAGAGAGCGTGCGCCGCGAGAGGGATAGGGGGAGGGAGAGGGGGCGCGGGAAGAGGGGTCGCACGCGTTCGCCCCGCCCCGCGCCCTGACCCACACTCTCAATCCCCAGGCCGAAGGCGGCGTGCTGTGCGCGCGGTCGTCCGGGGGCAAGCTCACCCTGCTGCGCCGCGAGTGACGAAGTGGGAGGGGGGTGTGAAGGAGCGGCAGGCGATGGCAGGCGACGCTGTTGCACGCTCCAGGCGCGGGGCTGGGCGGCGGTGCAACCGGCGCCCCCCCTTGTAGCTTCAGCGCTCCCGGATAAGGGGAAAGGCCACGCCGCGGGGGGACGCGCCGCCGCGCCGCCGTGCCGCTCCCACACCGGCACGTCCGCCCCCCCTCGCCCGCTCCCGCCCCCCCCCATCGCCATGCAGTTGTCCCGGCTCACCCGCCGCGCCGCGGCCCCGGCCGCCGCCTGCCGCCCGGCCCGGTCGGCGCGCCCGGTCGCCGCCCGCGCGAGCCAGGCGACCGCCGACGAGACGCTCGGCTTCAAGACCATGCGCAAGGGTGTCAAGGTGAGGGAGGGTTGGGGGGCGGAAGGAGGAGGAGGGGCGGGTGGGAGGGCGCGGCGCGGCGCGGCGGCGGCGGCGCCGATTTCGCCGCGCATGCCAAGGCGGGGCGGCCCGGCCCACCCCGGACGGCGACGTGCTGCACCGCGGCATGCCGCGCGTCGGGTCGGGGAGCCTGAGCGGGGGCCGACGGCCGCCGTGCTGCGCGGGGTGGCGCGCCCGCGCCCCCGCCGCACGCTCCGCCGCCCTCGTCCCGCCTCGGCGCCCGCGCGCGCGGGCTCGGGAGAGGCGAATGCCTCTCCCGGGCCCGCGCCCCGTGCCGGGCGCGCCCCAACCGCCGCCCGCGCGAGCGGGTCGGGCGGCGGCGCGGCGCGGCGCCCCATCCGCCCGCGCCACCGCCCACCGCTCCCGCCCTCACCACCCCACCCCCTCAGGAAGCCGCGGCGGAGACGATCCTCACCCCCCGCTTCTACACGACCGACTTTGACGAAATGGAGGACCTCTTCTCGCTCGAGAAAAACCCCGACCTCAAGGTGTGGGGTGCACGGGGGACGGTTGGGGTGCAGGGAGGCGTGCGCGCGTGTGGGAGGGCGCGGAACGCGGTCCCGAGGCGGCACGGCGACTCCGCGCCCAACCCGACCCCGACTCCCCTCTCTACTCGTTCTCTCTCACCCTTTAGATGGACGAAATCATCGCGTCGCTCAACGAGTTCAAGACCGACTACAACCAGACCCACTTTGTGCGCAACGACACGTTCAAGGCGGCGGCCGACGGTATCCAGGGGCCCGCGCGCAAAATTTTCGTCGAGTTTTTGGAGCGCTCGTGCACCGCGGAATTCTCCGGGTTTCTCCTCTACAAGGAGCTGGGGCGCCGCCTGAAGAAGACCAACCCCGCGGTCGCCGAAATCTTCACCCTGCTCTCGCGCGATGAAGCCCGCCACGCGGGGTTCCTCAACAAGGCGATGGCCGACTTCGGCCTCGCGCTCGACCTCGGCTTCCTGACCAAGAACCGGGCCTACACCTTTTTCAAGCCCAAGTACATCATCTACGCGACCTACCTGTCGGAGAAGATTGGGTGAGGGGCAGCGGGAGGGAGGAGGGGGAGGGAGTCGGAGAGGGAGGTGCCCGACTGCGCGCGCGCGCTCACCCCCTCTTGCTCCCCTCCCCTCTCCAGCTACTGGCGCTACATCTCGATCTACCGCCACCTGCAGCGCAACCCGGAGAACCAGCTCTACCCCCTGTTTGAGTATTTCGAGAATTGGTGCCAGGACGAAAACCGGCACGGCGACTTTTTCGCGGCGATCCTCAAAGCGCGGCCGGAACTGTTGGCCGGCACCCAGGGCCGCCTCTGGGCGCGGTTCTTCTGCCTGTCGGTCTACGTCACCATGTACCTCAACGACCACTCGCGGTCGGCCTTTTACGAACTCTTGGGCCTCGACACGACGCAGTTCAACCGGCACGTCATCATCGAGACCAACAAGACGACAGCGCGGATCTTCCCGGAGGTGCCCGACACGGACGACCCGGCGTTCTGGCCGCGCATGGACAAGCTGGTCGGGCTGTCCCGGGAGCTGTCGGCGGTGTCGGCCGAGGGTGGCGCGCTCGCGGGGCTGCGCAAGGTCCCGATCTTCGCGTCCTTTGCCGCCGTCCTGCTCTCCCTCTGGTTTGGGCGCATGCAGCGCGCGGGGTCGGCCGACCTGGACCCGTCCGTGGCGCCGGTGTACTGAGAGGAGGGCGGAGGGGAAAGAGGGGTGGCGGTGGTGGTGGCGTGGGTTGTGTGAGGCAGCAGCGTGCGTGGAGGCGGGCCAGGGACCGCCGGCCGCCCGGGCGCGCGCGTGGCCGCGGTCGCGCGCCCGGCAGGCGGGCGGGGCGGCACGGGGTGAGGTGATCTCCGGCAACAAAATGATCTCCAAACGGGTGGCACGGGGTCTTTGCGCGCCGCCGCGCCGCCCCCACTCGCGCCGCCCGCGCCACCCCCTTGGCCCCCTCCAGGCCGATCTTCGGGACCCCGCCCCACCGCGGCGGCGCCCAGCCCGCGCCCGCGCGCCCGCGCGCCCCCCCACGCGCGGCGGCCCGCGCCGGCGCGCCCCCAATGCCGGCCGGCCTCGCGTCCGGCGGGCCCGCGGGGCGTCCCGGCTTTCCCCGCGGCCTCCGCGTGCGTGGCGGGGTGTTTGGGTGGCGGATGGCGCGCCCGCGGCGCAGGCTCCGGACCGACGCGCCGGTGGTCTCCCCCAGGTGCTCGTCGTTGCCTCGCCCGTCGCCGCCGACGGACTTGAGGGCCGTTTACGTGCTTTGGAATATGAAGGTGGGGTCGGATGCGGGGGCAGGGCTGCGCCGCGGGCTGCGCCGCGCGCAAGGACCCACACGCCCACCCTATCTCCCCCCTCCAGCCACCCTGTGCCCCTCCTGCGACACGGGCATTGATGCCTTAACTTCTGGTCATGCGTGGGATGTGGTGCTCGTCGAGGTGGGGCGGCGGATTGGGGTGAAGGGGGCGGGCGCGCGCCCGCGCCGCGCGCACGCCCTCCCGCCCCCCAAAGACCCCGCCGACTCGCGCCGCGACGGCGGATCGCGCCGCTTGGTCTTGGGGCGGGCGGGCGGGCCCGGAACCCGGGCTCCGGACGCGCCAGGCGGCGCGCGGCCCACCTCCGCCGCCCCTCCCCCAGTCGTCCCTCCTCGCCGACCGCGCCGACGCGTCCGCCGCCGCCTTTCGCGCCGCCGCGGCCGCCCTGCCCCTCGTCCTGCTCGCGCCGGCCGACGGCGGCGACGCGGCCTGCTGGCTTGCGCTCGACGTTGGCGCGGCCGACGTGTTGGCCACCCCCCCCGCCGCCGGCAAACTGGCCACCCTGTGGCAGCACGCGGTCCGCCAATACATGGCCCCCCGCGGGCGCGCGTCGTCCCTGGACTCGGGCGCGAGCGGCGGGCGGGGCGCGCCGCCCGCGGCGGGCGAGTGCGGCGCCGAGTCGGCGCTGCGCCCCGCGCGCGCCGCCGTCCGGCGCGCGCCCTCGGCGCGCGTGGCGGCCGGCCGCGCCGCGGCCGCGTGGGGCGGCGACGGGGGCTGCGGCGTCCGCGCGCGCCCCCCGCGCGGGCCGCCGCGCTCGTCGACCGTCACGCCGCCGCCGCCCCGCGCGGGCGCCCCCCCCTGCGTCTGGGGCACCCCCGTCCTGCCCGGCGCGGGCGCCCCCCCGCCCGCCACGCCGCCCGCGTGCTGCGGCGGCGGCGGCGCGGCGTCGCCGTGCGCGGGGTCGGCCGCCGGGTCGGGCGCGCCGCTCTCGCTCTCGCTCTCGGACGACGGCGGCGCCGCGCTGCCGCCGCCGCTGTCCACCTCGCGCGGCAACAGCGGCTCGGGCACGGACGGCTGCTGTGGCGGGAGCGGTGGGGGCAAGGGTTCGCGCGCGGTTCGCACCTTCTCCCCCGCGTCGCCCTCGCGCTCCGACGCCACCGCGGCCGGCGTCCCCCTGGACGACCTGGCCGACGCGCTGGACGACGTGTCGCTGGCGGCGGGCCTCACCCTGCTCCCCGAAGACTGCGGCCTCTCGCGCGCGCTCTGCGGCGGCGACGCGCTGCCGCGCGCGGGGCCGCCGCTCGGCCTGGCGCTCAAGAAGTCGGCGTCGTTGCTCGACTTGATCAACGAACGGCTGGAGAGCGACGGCTCGACCGTGGTGGGGCTGCCTCTGGGGCCCGGCGCGCGCCGCGAGGCCGCCGCGGCGCGGCTTGTGCTTGGCCCCGCCGCTTTTTGACCCGCCCTCCCCTTCCCCCATTCCTCGCGTGCCCGCCGCGCCGGCCTGCGTCGCCCAGCCGCCGCGCGCTCGGCGGCGGCGGCGGCGACCCAGGCGTGGGTCCGCCGCCGCCGCCGCCGAGCGCACGCGCCGCGCCGCGCCCCGCACGGCGGACCGCCCTCGCCCGCACCTCGGCGCACCGCTCCCATGCACGCGCGCGCGCCCAGGGTGGGGCCGCTCTACGCCCTCGACCCCTTTGCCATCGTTTCTTCTCCTCCGCCCTCGACCACCTTGGGCGCTGCCCCCCCCGCGCTAGGCGTCCCTCCCCCGTGTCCGTGCAATTCACGCGCCGGGATTGATGGCGGAGGGTGTGGGGTGTTGGCTGGTGGGAGCGGCGCGGGTGCGGGCAGTCTGCGGCGTCGGGCCCTCGCCGCCGCGCACTCCCTCCCTCCCTCTCCGATGCTCGCCGCGCGCCCCCCTCCCACGCGGCCCGCGCCGCCTCCGGCCGCCTCCGGCCGCCCCGCGGCGCGCGCGCCCGCTCGCAGTGCGCCGCTCCGCGCGACGCCGCCGTCCGGCTCCATCTCGTCCGTCTCCCTAGGCCCGCCCGCCGGCGGCGGCGCGCCGGGGACGCCCTCGCCCGCTGTGAGGGCGGCGGCGGGCGTGCTGGGGCTGGGGGAGGTGGACATCGCGTCCGAGGTGCGGGGAAGTGCGGGCGGGGGGGTGGCGCGGCGCCCGGCGGCCGCCGCCGCGCCCCGGCGACCCCATGGCGCGCGGCGCGGGGCGACAGCACCGCGCGCGCGGGCGATGGGCGCCAATGCGGGCCCGGCGGCGCCCCCGGCCCCGCGCGTGGCGGCGCCGTCGCCGCCGCAGCGGCGGCGCCCGACCCCCGCTATCCGCTCTTGGCGCGCCGCACAACCGGCGGACGACACCCACCGCCCCCACCCCCTCCCACCCTCCCAGGCCGGCATCGACTGGGGCCCGCTGCGCGACGCCCTGGCGTCGGGCGACCTCCTCGCGGCGGACGACGTGCACCGCAAGAAACTGATCGAGCTCGCCGGCCCTGCCGCCGTCGAACGCGGCTGGGTCTACTTCTCAGAGGTCAAGAGCATGCCCGCCACAGACCTGCGCGTGATGGACGCGCTGTGGCGCGCCGCGTCGGGCGGCAAGTTTGGGTTCTCCGCGCAGCGCGAGGTGTGGCGGTCGACCTCCAAACGGTGGGGGCGCTTCTTCAAGGCCATCGACTGGGTCCAAGGGCCGGACAACGCGTACCGCAAGTGGCCCGGGGAGTTTACGTACGCGGTCGACCCCGCCCCCAAAGGCCACCTCCCCCTCACCAACGCGCTGCGCGGGACGCAACTGTTTGAGGCCATCCTGGACCACCCGGCGTGGGACGAGCCGGCGCAGGGCGCGGTGGCGGGGAGTGGTGGGGGCGGGCGCGGCGGCCCGGCGTGGCTCACGTGAGGGGGGAGGCGGTGGCGCGGGCGTCCGCTCCCTTTCGTCGTTCATTTATACCGGGCGCGACCGTGCGCGGCGGCGTGCAACAACGGCTCGAGCCGGGAGGCGCCCGCGCGCGGTGTGGCGTGGCCAGCGCCGCGCGCGCCGCGCCGCGCGCGCACTCCCTCGCCCGCCCTCCCTCCCGCCTCCGCCACCCCAGGAGGCCGTCCTGCGATGGCCGCGGTGGCGGACCGCCCCCGGTCCGCGGGGCGCCCCCCGCCGCGGGGTGGCGCCGCGCTCGCGGCCGCGCGCGCGGCGGCGGGCGCGGCCCAGGCCCTGCTTGCGGCGGCCGTCGTGGCGTGGGCGCTGACGAGTGGGTAACGGGAGGAGGAGTGGAGGCGGCGGCGGGCGGCGCGGCGCGGCGCGCCGCCCGCGCCATGCGCCCGCGCGCGACGCGCCCCCCGCGCGCGCCGCGCCAATGTGGCGCTGGGCACGCGCCGCGACGGTGGCCCGTGTGGGGACGGCGGCGGCGGTCCGGCAGGCGCGGCCGGCGCCTACCACCACCGCCCCCACCCCACCGCTCCCAGAAACCGGGCCCACCCTGGCCGCCAACCTCCCGCCCGCCGTCGCCGCCGTCCTGCTCGGCCGCTGGCTCCTCGCGTCCGCGTCCGCGTCGGGCGCCGCGCGCGCGGCGGCGGCGCGCGTGCGGCGCGCGGCGACCGCGGCGCGCGCGGCGCTGGGCGACGGCGGGGTCGCGCCCGCGCCCGCGCCCGCGCCGGCTTTGCCCGCCGCCGCCGCCGCCGCGGTCGCAGACGCGCGCTGGCGCGCGGCGGTGGGCAGCCCGCAGGTGGCGGCCGCGTGGGAAGGGTTTGCAGGGTGAGGAGAGACGAGGGCGCGGCGCGGCGGTCGCCGCCGTCCCCGGCCCGCGCCAACCCTCGACCACCCCCCCTCCCGCCCCAGCTCCATCGTCCAAGAATTCATCTACGACGCCTGGTACTCGTCCCTGACGCCCGACACCGACTTCCCGCGCGCGGTGCGCGCCGCGCTCAACGCCGTTTTTGGAGAGGTCGCGGCCGCGGCGCGCCGCGTCGACGCGCGCCGCCTGCTCCTCGGCGACGCGGCCGAGCTGGTCATCGACGCCATTGCGCTGTTCAGGGACGCGCGGGACGGGGCCGTCGCGTCGCTCGCGGGGGGCGCGGCCGAGTACGCGTCGCTCCCCGCGGCCGCGCGCGAGGCCCTCCTCGTCGCCGAGCTCGACGCCGCCGGCAACCTGCACCCCGCCCTGCGCGCCCCGGCTCCCACCCCTGGCGGCCGCACGGGACACTACGCGGTGTTGCGGCGGGTGGCGGAGGGCGTGTGCGCGGCGGCGCTCGACCGCCGCGACTTTGACAACCCCGTCCTCCGCCCCGTCGCGCGCGAGCTGCTGACGTCCGCTGTGCTGCGCCCGCTGGTGGGCCTGTTTGCGCCGCACTCGGCGCGGCGGCTGCTGCTGGCCGCGCTGGCGCGGGCGGGCGCGGTCGACGCGGCGACGCTCCCGCCGGGCGTCTTGCCCCCCCCTCCCGCCCACTCGTGGGACTTTGACGAGCGCGCCCGCTCCTCCGCCGCGGCCGAGGACGCGCAAGCTGCGGCGCGGGCGGCGGCGGCGGCTGGAGCGCGGGCGGCCGCGAGCGCGGCGGCAGCCCCCTCGGGTCTGCGCCACGCTGCGTCGGACGCGACCGCCCTGCTGCGCGCGCGCCGCCCCGACGGCGGGGCCAGTTTCAGCGTGCCGCCATCGCCGGAAGGCCGCCTGGGCGGCGGCCTCGGCGGCCGCCCGCCGCCGCCGTGGGCGTCGGCCGGCCGCCCGCGCGGCGGCGGCCACCGCCGCACGCTCTCCGCCACGACCGGCCCGCCGCCGCTCTCCTCGCGCGCCCTGTTCACGGAAACACTCCCCCCGGACGACGACTCGGACGGCGGCTCGTCGAGAGTGTCGGGCTCCACGGCTCCGACGCCCGGCCGCCGGCGCGACCGCGACCGCCCGCCCTCCCCGCCCCCACTCGGCGAGGGCCACCTCCTGCCCACCGGCGGCGTCCCCCTCTCCGGCCCCGGCGGCGCCGCCTATTTCGGCGCGTTCCTTGGGCGCCCGCGCGCGCGCGTCGTCGGCGCCGAGTGCGACACGACCGGCCCCAAAGACGTCGTCCTCTTCCACCTGCGTGTGGCGGATGGGAGGGGGGAATGGGCGGTGACGCGGCGGCACAGGCATTTCGAGGCGCTGCACCGCGCGCTCAAGGACGTGCCGGGGTACCGACTCCGCCTCCCGTCGCGCCGCGCGTTCGGCCCCACCCAAACGCCCGACGCGGTGGAAGAACGCCGCCGCGCCCTGGACGCTCACCTGTGGCGCCTGCTCGCCGACCCGGCCTTGGCGGGGCGGACCGAGGTGTGGGATTTTCTGTCGGCGTGGGGCGCGCCGCCGCCGCTCGCCCCGGGTTTCCTCCGGTCCGCCGCCTCGTCGTTGCGCGGTGCAGGGACCGCGGTTGGTCGTGGCGTAGTCGGCTCCGTCGTCGCCGTCGCCGACGCGGTCGGCGGGGCGGGCGCGGCCGTCGGCGGCGCCGCGCGGTCGGCCGCGCGCGGCGCCGACCGCGGCCTCTCCCGCAAGCGCACGCCGGCGAGGAGTGTTGGAGGGCGGCCGCCGCCGCTCGACGTCGCGGGGTCGCCGCCGGCGGGCGGGCGCGAGGCGTCGCCGCCGCCGCGCGCGGTCGCGGCGCCTGCGCCGCCGCCCACCACCTCCACCCTGGCCCGCCCCACGCCGCGCGCCAGCCAGGCGACGACACCCAATCAGTCACCCTCGTCCACGCCGCCGCGGGGCGAGCGCGGCGAGAGCGCGCCGCGCGCGGCGTCGCCGCCCGCGTCGCGCGGCGCGTCGCCGCCGCCTGCCGGTGCGCGCGCGCCGGCCGCGACGCCCGCGCCGACGCCGCCGCGCCCGCCGGCGCCCGACGACGACGGAGCGGCTTCCTCCTCGGGATCCGCCTCGCGCGGTGCGTCGGCGGCGGCCGAGCGCGAGCGCGAGCGCGCGCCGCGCTCGCGGCTCGGCGCGAGCGTCCCGCCCGTCGGCGTCTCGATCGACGACGAGCCCGACCCCATGGCTTCGCCGACGTCCGCGCGGTCCATGGGGCGGTCGGCGTCGTCGCCGGCCGTGGCGGACGAGGGGCGCACGGCCGGGTTCGCGCCCGCGCGCTCGGCGCCCGCGGCCGCCGCCGACGGCGCGGCCTCGGACGCGTCGTCCGGGTCACCCGACCGGCCGCCGCCGCCCGACACCGGCCACATCGACCCGGGGCGCGTGCTGGCCGACGCGCCGCGGCCCGACCCGTCGGCCCTGGAGGTCGCCCCCGCCCAACCGCCTCCCCGCTCCCCCGCGGGCGGCCCTCCCGGCTCCTCCCCCCAGGACGAGGACTGGGAGCAAGTCGCCGGCGCGTCCGCCCCCCTGTACGAGCTGGTGGGCGTCCTCTTTGAGCTCAACGCGCGCGGCTTTTTCCGGCGGCAAGTCTTCTCCGTCGCCCGCCAAGCCCTGTCCCTCGTCGCCGGCGGCGCGGTGGATGACTGGCTTCTGCGCAAGGTGCGGGGGGTGGCGTCCGAGTCCGCGGCGGCGGGGGCGTTGCTGAGGCTGCAGGCGTCGTTGTGGCCGGGCGGGACGTGGTACGCGCGCGCGCCCGCGGCCGCCGCCGCCGCGGCGGGCGCCCAACCCCCTCCCAAACCCCCCATCGGCCTCGACGGGCGCCCCGCGTGGCGCCCCCTGGCCGAGGCCGCGTTCCTGCAACCGCTGCCCGCGGCGCTCGCGCACGCGGACGAAATCGAGGCAGCGCTGCGGGCCGCGCTCCTCGCGGGGCCCACGCCCGCGCTGGCGCGGGTGGTGGGGCGGGACGCGTACAAGGCGGGCGTCGCGGACGCGCTGGACATGCTTGCGTCGCCGTCGGCGATGCTCGGCCTCGGCCACGCCCTGCTCAAGACGGTCGTCCTCTCCCTCTACCCGCGGCTCAAGCCGCTGTACGCGGAGGTGGAGGCGGCGAGGTGACGAGGGGAGAGGGTGAGGGTGGCGGGGTCTGCGCGAGTGTGAGAGGGCGTGGCGCGTGCCTCTCTCCGTCGCCCGTCCCTTCTTCCGTCCGCGCCTTTCGTCAGGCGGTCGTTGCACGCGCGCGCGCGCCCCGGCGGGCGCGGCCGGGCGCTCGTCCGCGCCCCCCGCCCGCCGCGGGCCCCTCGGCTCTGCTGCCCCTCGATCCATCGCTCCCCTCCTCCTCCTCACTTGCGGGTCACGGGGTCGAACCCGGACACGGCGGTGACCGCGACGACGATCGCGACGAGGACGACGCCGCCGGCAATCACAGAGTTCAGGAGGTTTTTGAGCGAGGGGGTGACCTCGGCGTGGGCGGCAAGGGGGGACGCCAGGGCGGCGGCGAGGGCGGTGGTGACCGCGGCGGGGAGCTCGAGGGTGGCGGGCTTGGCGCTGGGGGGGGAGGGGGTGTGGTGGTGGGCAGCGATCCGGGCGCGCGGCGGGCCGCGCGGAGGCGGTTGGGCCGCCGCGGCGCTGTTTGCCGCCCTCCGCGGCATCGGCCGCGTGCGCCCGCGCGCCTGCCGGGGGCGGGCGCCGGCCTGGCGCCTGGCGGCGCTGGGCGAGACGCGGGCGGCCGTGGAGAGCGGCCGCCCGCCCACGCCCTCGCAGGCGCGTCCCGCCCTCCCTCTCTCCGTCCACCAGTCACTCACGACGCGCGGGCGGCCACGGGGCGGCGGGCGGCCACGGTGCGGCGGGCTGGGGGCGGGGTGGGGGGAGGAGGTGAGCCTCTGCGGTCGGGGGCCGCCCGGGGCGTGCAGGGGGCGCGCGACCCTCGGCCGCCCGCCAGCAGGCGCGGGCACCATGTGGGCGACGCGTCCGGGGCGGCGCGCCGCCCGCGGCTCCCGGCCGCCTCCGCCACCCCCCCATCCGCCAATGCCCGCCGGGCGCGCACCGGTGCGGGCCGCGGGGCGGGCAGTCGTAGACGCGCGCAGGGAGAGGGCCATGACGACGGAGGGAGGGGAGGGGGAGGAGGGGGTGAGGGCGGTGTGGTGGCGGTGCGTGCGGCGGCGGCGGCCTCTTTCGCCCCGGTGTTTTGTTGCACCCGCCCGCGAGCGCTGCCTCCCTCCCACACGGTCAGAGCTCGTCCTTGGCGGCGTCCTCGTCGGCGGCGGCGGCCCCACCTTTCTTCTTCTTCCCCTTTGTGGCCGCGGCGGCGTCGCCCTCGTCCGCCGGCGGCAGCTCGACGTCGGCCAGCGCCGCCAAGTCAGCCCCCGGCGCGTGCACCGCGCCCAGCAGGGCGTGCACTCGCCCCGCAAACGCCTTGGCGTCGTCGAGCGGGAAGCCCGACTCGAGGAGGGCGACCTCGAAAATGGCCGACGCGAGGTCTTTGGTTTCTTTCGCCTCGGGTGCCTTCCCGTGCCGCTCCCGCAGCTCGCGCACGAGCGCGTGCCGCGGGTTGACCTCCAACGTTTTCGAGCCGCGCATGTACGCCGCCTTGCCGTCGTCCGCGCCGAGCGCCTGCGCGCGCATGATCCGCTCCATGTTGGCCGACCACCCGTACGCCGACGTGACCACGACCGCGGGACTCTTTGTGAGCCGGGGCGATACCTTGACCGCGGTCACGGCGCCGGCGAGGTGCTCTTTCCACCAGTCGGTCGCCGCTTTAAACGCGGACCGCGCCGCCTTGTCCGCGGCCTTGCGCGCCGCCTCGTCGCCCGCCTGCCCCTCGACTTTGAGGCCGTCCTTGGCCGCGTTGACGAATTTGACGTCGTCAAAGTCTGGCGAGGGGGGCGGGGGTGGTGGTGGGGTGGGTCGAGCGTCGTGGCGCCGTCGCCCGCGCGCTCCCCACCCTCCCTCCCTCCCTCCCTCCCTCCCTCTTCTCACCGGTCAGCTGCTGCATCATGTACTCGTCCACCGCTTCATCCATGAGCACCACTTCGAGCCCCGCCTCCAGCAGCCTCTCCGCAAACGGCGACGCCGCGAGGTCGGCCGCCGACTCGCCGGCGAGGTAGTAGATCGCCTTCTGCCCCGCCTTCATGCGGGCCACATACCCCGCGAGCGACGTAAGGTTGGTGCCGGCCGCCCTGGGGCCGGTGTGCGTCGTCTTGAAGCGGAGCAGCTTTGCGAGCCGCGCGCGGTTGGCCGCGTCCTCCAGCACGCCCAGCTTGACCGCGCGCCCGTACGCCGCCCAGAATTGGGAGTAGGTGGGGGTGGACGCGTCGTCGCCGGCCCCTTTCTTGGAGCGCGAGAAGAAGCCGCCGCCGCCCTTCTTGCCCGCGCTCCCCCCTTCCACTTCCGCGTCGGCCAGCTTCTTGATCGCGTCCAGCGCTTTGCGCACCACCTTCTTGCGGATTGTCTTGAGCGCGGGCGACGCCTGCAGCGTCTCGCGCGAGACGGAGAGGGGGAGGGAGTCGGAGTCGATCACGCCGCGCAGGAAGCCGAGGTACTTGGGGACGAGCTCCTTGAAATCGTCCGACACAAACACGCGCCGCACGTACAGCTTCAGAGACGGTTCGCCCGAGTAGTAGGCGTCGTAGAAGCCGGGGGGGGGCGTCGGCGGGATGTAGACGAGCGCGCGGAACTCGACGTCGCCTTCCGCCCTAAAATGCGCGCGGGCCAGGGGCGTGTCCGTGCTCTTGGACACCGCCTGAAAAAATTTGGCGTGGTCGGCGTCGGAGACCGAGGCCGGGGGGCGGAGCCAGAGCGGGGCCGCGTCGTTGACGCGCGCCCACTCCCACACGGTTTCGGTGACCGTCTTCGTCTTGGGCTTGGCGTCCGCGTCGGGCACGTCGCCGTCGGCCACGTCGTCGACGTCGGCGGCAGCAGGCGGAGAGGGCGCGCCATCCGCGGCATCGATGTCCACCTCTTTCGATTCTTCCCGCGATTCGTACAGGTAGATCGGGTGCCCCACAAACTCGCTGTACTTGGCCACCAGGGACCGCAGCGTGGCCGGGTCGGCGTACTCGGGCTTGTCCTCGCGCAGCGTGATGCGGATTAGGGTGCCGCGGCCCAAGCGTTCGCCGGCGGTGTCCTCCGCGACAGTGAACGCGCCGTCCGCTTTGCTCTCCCACACCCACTGCGTGGCGTCATCGTTGTGCTTGGAAACGACTTGCACGGTGTCGGCTACGAGGTAGACGGAGTAGAAGCCGACCCCGAACTGGCCGATCAGGGACAGGTCGCCCCCTTTCGTCAGCGTGTCGAGAAACGCGGCCGTCCCCGACCGCGCGATCGTGCCCAGGTTGGACACCAGGTCGGCGCGCGTCATGCCGACGCCGGTGTCCCGAATTTCGAGCGTGCGGGACGCGGGGTCGACGCGGACCCGGATCTCGAGGTCGGCCCCGCCGGCGAGCGCCTTGGAATCGGTCAGACCCAGGAACCGCACCTTGTCCAGGGCGTCGGACGCGTTGGAGATGAGCTCGCGCAGGAAGATGTCGGCGTTGGAGTAGAGCGAGTGGACCTGCGGGGGGGAGGGGAGGGAGGAGAGGGTCGCCGCCGCCGTTTGTTCTCCGCCCCCGTCCGCCGCCGCCACCGCCCCGCCACCACCACTCGACGCACGAGGATGTCCATGAGGCGGCCGACCTCGGCCTGGAATTCGAACCGCTGGGCGCCGGGCGCGGGCGTCGTCCTGGGAGGAGCAAGGGAGGGGGTCGGCGCCGCGGCGCGCGCGCGTTGTTAGCGCAAGGCCCGCCGCCCGCCCCCGCCCTCCCCCCCACCCCCACTCCCCGCCCACGCACTCGACGGTGGACGCGGGCGACTTGGCGGCCGCGGGCGCGGCGGCGGCGTAGGGGCCTGGGGGGGGGGGGAGAGGGCGGGAGAATTGGCGGGCAAGGCGGCACGATCGCCGGCGCCCGGCGCGAGGCGCGCCGGTGCCGCCGCTCCCACGCGCGGCTAGTGATCAAGCGCGATTGCGCGGGCGCGTTCCTACCGCTCTCCAACCGCAGCTGCCCACCACCCCTCACGCACCGCTGGCCGCCGACGCTGCGAGCAAGGCCAGGGCCAGCACGACCACGGAGGGACGCATGGCGATCGCGGGCACGAGCGGGCGGGCGATTGGGGGGGGGAGGTGGGCGGGCAGCCGGTCAATGGGGAGTGGTGTGCTCCGGAAGCAGCGCCTCTCCACTCTGCGCGCCGCACCGCGCCCCCTGCCCGCCACCATGCGCCGCGCCACGCGCGCCGCGTTCCTGTGCCTGGGTGAGTCGGGGCGTTGGGGCCGGCCCGCGCGCGCGTGGCGGCATCGGGCGCTGCCGGGCGCGTGCCGCGCTGGCGCGCCGCCCGCCGCACCCCAATCGCGCCCCGCCCACTGATGCGGGCGTGGCGTGTCTCGGCCCGTTTGGGGGATTGGGGCGAGGGGCGCGCGGCGGCGGTTGGCGCGCGGCGCGCGCGGCGCGCCGATCCGACGCGGCGCTCCGGCCCGCGCCCCGCGCCGCCCCGCGGGCGCGATCCCCAGAACGGACCGCGCCGCCCTGGCGGCGCGGCGGGCGCGCGGGCGCCCGCCGGGGGCGCGGACACGTTTTCCCAGTTTCCCGCCGCACGCCGACCCCCTCCCCCCTCCTTCTCCTCAGCCCTCTCGGCCGCCGCCTGGACCCTGGCCGACGCCGCCGACAAGCCGGCCAAGGGCGGCAAGGAGGCCAAGAAGGACGCGAAAGCGGACGCCAAGAAGGCCGACCCCCCCAAAAAGGACGAACCCCTGGGCACCGTCATCGGCATCGACCTCGGCACGACCTACTCGTGCGTCGGCGTCTACAAAAACGGGCGCGTCGAGATCGTGGCCAACGACCAAGGCAACCGGATCACGCCCTCGTACGTCGCGTTTACCGATTCGGAGCGCCTCATCGGCGACGCGGCCAAAAACCAGGCGACGACCAACCCGGAGCGCACCGTGTACGACGTCAAGCGCCTGATCGGGCGCAAGTTCGCGGACAAGGAGGTGCAGCGGGACGCGAAACTCGTGTCGTACCAAATCGTCGACAAGGACAAGAAGCCGTACGTGCAGGTGACGGTCGGCGGCGACAAAAAGACGTTCTCCCCGGAGGAGGTGTCGGCCATGATCCTGACCAAGATGAAGGAGACGGCCGAGGTGGGAGTGGGGAGAGGAGAGGGGGAGAGAGAGAGAGGTTGGGCCGCGCGCGCCCCCCTAGACCCCCACCTTGCCATCCTCCTCTCTTCGTCCTAGGCCTACCTCGGCAAGCCGGTCAAGCACGCGGTCGTCACCGTGCCGGCCTACTTCAACGACGCCCAACGCCAAGCGACCAAGGACGCGGGCACGATCGCGGGGCTCAACGTCGTGCGCATCATCAACGAGCCCACCGCCGCCGCCATCGCGTACGGCCTCGACAAGAAAGGCGGGGAACACAACATCCTCGTTTTCGACCTGGGCGGCGGCACTTTCGACGTCTCCGTGCTCACGATCGACAACGGCGTCTTTGAAGTCGTCTCCACGTCGGGCGACACCCACCTCGGCGGCGAAGACTTTGACCACCGCGTCATGGACTACTTTCTCAAACTCATCAAAAAGAAGTACGGCAAGGACGTGTCGGGCGACGCGCGCGCGCTGCAGAAGCTGCGCCGCGAGGCGGAGCGCGCGAAGCGCGCGCTGTCGACCGCGCACCAGGTGCGCGTCGAGATTGAAGCGTTGGCCGACGGCGTGGACCTGTCGGAGCCGCTGACGCGCGCCCGGTTTGAAGAGCTCAACGCGGACCTCTTCCGCAAAACGCTCGGCCCCGTCGCGCGCGCGCTCTCGGACGCCCAACTCAAAAAGGACCAGATCAAGGAGATCGTGCTGGTGGGCGGGTCGACGCGGATCCCCAAGGTCCAAGCCCTCATCAAAGACTACTTCAACGGGAAAGAGCCGAACAAGGGGGTCAACCCGGACGAGGCGGTCGCGTACGGCGCCGCGGTCCAGGGCGGCATCCTGGGCGGCGAAGGCGGCGACGACGTCAAAGACATCCTGCTGTTGGACGTGTGCCCGCTGTCGCTGGGCATTGAAACCGTGGGCGGCGTGATGACCAAGTTGATCCCGCGCAACACGGTCATTCCGACCAAAAAGTCGCAAACCTTCACGACCTACCAGGACAACCAGCCCACCGTCTCGATCCAGGTCTTCGAGGGCGAGCGCGCCATGACCAAGGACAACCACAACCTGGGCAAATTCGACCTGACCGGCCTCCCGCCGGCGCCGCGCGGCACGCCGCAGGTCGAGGTGACATTTGAAATTGACGCCAACGGCATCCTCAACGTGGCGGCGGAGGACAAGGGGACGGGGAAGCGGGAGAAGATCACGATCACGAACGACAAGGGCCGGTTGAGCCAGGTAGGCGAGGAGAGAGAGGAGGAGTGGGGTAATCGGTGCGCGCGCGCCGCCACCACCACCACGCGCCGACCATCTCCTTCCTCTTCCTCTGCTTTAGGACGAGATCGAGCGCATGGTGCAGGAGGCGGAGGAGTTCTCCGACGCCGACAAAAAGGTGAAGGAAAAGGTCGACGCGCGCAACAAGTTCGAATCGTACGCGTACGGCATCAAGGCGCAGCTCGACGACAAGCTGGGCAAGAAGCTGGACAAGAAGGACAAGGACAAGGCGGCGGCCGCGGTCAAGGAGGCGCTGGAGTGGCTCGAATCGAATGCCGACGCCGACGCGGACGAGACCGACGACGCGCGCAAGCGCATGGAGGACGTCGTGGCGCCCATCGTGGCCGCCGCGTACAAGGGGGGGGCGCCCGACGACGAAGGCGACCTTGGCGAGCACGACGAGCTCTGAAAGGGGGAGAGGAGAGGAGAAGAGAGGGGGTGTGTGGGCGGGGGGAGGGCGGTGGCGCGCGCGCGCCGCCCTTCCTTTCCGGTGCCCGCCGCGCACGGCCCCTGCAACGACTCGACAGTCCCGCAGCAGAGTGTGGGCGTGTGGGGGGCTGGTCGTCTCTCTCGCGCGACCACGCCGCCGCGCCCCTGCTCTCCCTCGGTCTCTCTCGCTCTCTCTCGCCCGGCGGATTGCAAAACATGGGGACCCGCACACGCCCCCCCAAACCCACCACGTCACTCGCGCGCTTTCCTGCGCAGCTCCTCGAGCTCGGCGTCGAACGCGTCGGCGAGCGGCCGCCCCTCCGGCAGCGCCGCCTTGACCCGCCCGCTTCCCAGCGCGAGCCCGGCCTTCATGCGGGCCAGGTCGTCGTCCAGGGAGGAGCCTTCGAGGGCGCCGAAGGCTTTCTCGACGTCATCCGGCGCGGTCAGCTGCGCCGCCGCGTCCGCCTCGCCCTCGAGCGCCAGCACCTTCTCCTCCATTCTGTCGAACGCCACGCCCGCGTTGCTCGCGTTGAGCCCCTGCACCATGTCGTTGACCGCCTTGGACGCGGCGGCCGATTTCGCGCGCGCCTTGAGGGTGTCCTTTTTGGATTTCGCCTCCACCAGCTTCCCCTCGAGCGCGCGCGTGTTGGCGATGAGCGTGTCGGCCGCCTTTTTCTGGGCGGCGAGCTGGCCGGCCATTGACGAGGCTTGTTCGTCGTACGCCTTCCGCCGCTTGAGCGCCTCCCGCGCCAGGTCGTCGTCCCCTTTCTGGAGCGCCAGCTCCGCCCGGCGGTACCACTCGTCCGCCGTCGTCTGCGCCGCCTTGTACTTGGCCTCGAGCTGCTTTTGCGAGGCCAGCACCTGCGCCGACGCTTGCCGCATCTTGATCAGGTCGCCCTGCATCTCGTTGACCGTCTGCTCCAGCATCTTTTCCGGGTCCTCGGCAGCGGAGACTGAGAGGGAGAGGTGGGGAGAGTGTGGTGTGGTGTGGGCGGCGGTGGTCGCGCGGCCACGCCGCCCCTGGTCCCTCTCTCCCCCCTCTCCTCCTCTCTCACCGATCGCGTTGGCGTACGACTTGAAGACGCGCACCGCGCGCGCAAACAGGTTGGCCTGGGCCGCGACGGGGCGGGCGCGGCGCGCGCGGCCGGGCGCGGCGGACAGCGGCGCTGCGAATTGGGGGGGGGGGCGGGGGTCGGCTTGGGCGCCGGCCGCGCTGGAGCGACGCCAGGACCGTCACTCCACGCTCCCACGGCAGCAGAGCGAGGCGCGGGCGCCGGGCGCGGCCCGCGGGCGCCGACGCCGGCGGAGCGGCGGGCCCGGGGCGGCCAGAGGGGCCGCTGGGACGCTGCTGCCCGCTTGCCAAGAGGCCAGCGCGCGCACACACGCTCGACGGGGCGGCCTCGAGCCGCGCCGCCCTCTCTTCAACCCCCGCATCGCACGCACCGGCGCGCCGCGACGCGGGCCGGCCGCCCGCGGGCACGGCGACCCGCGCGGAGGCGAGAGCGCGCATCGCCATGCTCGTGAAGAGGGGGCAAGGCTAGAGAGGCGAGGTGTGGAAGGAGTGCAGTGACCCGCCGACGCTCCACTCCCCGCCCCGCCTCGCGGCGGGGCCTCGCGGCCCTCCATGGCGCCGCCCGACCGCCGCGCCAGCACCACGCTGCGCGGGCACGCCACGCTGCAAGACCTGCTCGGCCGGTCGGCCTCGGCGCGCTGCCCGCCGCCCGTGCTCGTGTTTCGGTCGCCGCCAGGGCCTGGTCCGATGCAGGAGCGGCCGGCAGAAGGCGCCGAGGGGAGTGGCGGGGGCGGCGAGGGCGCCGCCGCCGTCCCCGAACACTCGTGCCCCGTCTGCCACCTCCCGCTGCCCGCCGGCGTGCACGTGGGCGTGGCCGACGCCCACGTGCTCGCCTGCCTGGCGCGGTCGCGGGCGGCCGGCATGCTGGCGCGGGGCGGGCGGCAGGCCACGCTGGGGAGCGGGTTTAAAAGGGGGCGGTCGCCGCCGCCGCGGTCGCCGTCGCCGCCGCCGCCCGACGACGCTCCGCCTCTGTCGCCGCCCGGCCCGCACACCTTTGACACGCGCCTCGTCGGCCGCCGCCTGGCCCCCGGCGCCCCCGCCGCCCCCGCCCGCGCCGACGCCGCCCTCGTCCGCGCGGCCGCCAACCCCGCCGACCCGGCCGCCGTCCTCGCCCGCTTGGGCCCCGGCACGTCCTTGGGCTTCCTGCCGGCCCCCGTGGCGGCCGCTCTGGCGCCGCACATGGACGCGGGCAGTGTGACGGGGGTCGCCACGCTGCTGGTCGCCGCCGACGAAGGTGGCGCGGCCCCGCTGCCGGTGCGCGTCACGCTGGCCGGTGCGGCTCGCGTGGAAGCGGCCGCCGCCGGGCGGGCGGCCGCTGTCGACGCGGCGGCGCCCGCGCGCGCGGCGCGCGCCGCGCTCGCGGCCGTCGTCGGCGCCGCGCTCGACGCCGACGCCCACCTGTGGACTGCGGAAGAAGCAGACGCCCTGCGGTCGTTGCAGGCGCTGGGTGTGGACCCGGCGGCTGCTTACTTGTCGCTGCACCGGTCGGCACGCGCGGCGGTGGCCGCCGACGCGCCCGCCCCGCGCTGGACGCGCCCGGCCTCCCTGGCCCGGTCCCTGCCCGGCGACCGAGCGTACAGAGCGCTGCGCTCGCTGGTCGACGCAGGCCTGGTCGCGCCCCTGGACGCGTCGTCGCCGACCGACGTCGCGGCCGCCTCCCGCTCCCTCACCGTCGACGAGCTGCGGGCCGCGCTCTCCCTGCCATCCAGCATGACCCGCCTCAAGCTGATCGCCAAGGCCGCCGCCGCCGCGCGCCTGCCCGGCGCCCCCGGCGCCGCTGCGCGCGCGTCACTCACCGACGCGCTCGGCCGCCCCTGCGTCCGCCTGCGGGCTGGCCCCGCGACAGCCCTGCGACGCGCGGAGCGCATCTTTTTCTTGAGCGAGGGCATGGACTGCGCGGCCGCCGCGGCGGCGTCGGCGGGCGCGGGCGGGCGGCCGCCGCGATACACTCTAAACCGCGGCCCCACCGTCTTTGCCGACCGGGACGCCCTGCTCGCCTACGAGGACGCGCTGGCGCGCGCGGCGGCCCTGGATGACGCGCTGTGCGGCGGCGGCGGCGCGGGCGCTCTCGACGCCGCGCTCGCGCCGGTCGAGGCGTTTGTCCTCGACGGCCGCCACAAGGACGCGCATCCCGCGCACCTGCCCTCGTTCTTGGCTCGCTTCTCGGCCGCGTCAGTGGCCGCCGCCGCCGCTTCCGTGGCCGTCGCTGCTCTCGAGCGCGCCGGTGACCGCGACCGCGCGTGCGCCCTGCTGCGCGCCCTGCTCGGGGGCACCTGCCTCCCCCGGCGCCGGGGCGAGTGGTGGACCCGGCTGGCGCTGAACCTCGAGGCCCAGGGCGGCCAGGAGGAAGCCGCGATCGAAACCGTCGACGCCGCGCTCGCCGACGAGGCCGTCGCCGCCGGCGACCGCCTGGGCCTGCAGCGCCGCCGCCTGCGCCTGGGCGCGCGCCGGCGCCGGTGGCGGGCGCCGCCCTGGGCGGCGGCGGCGCGGCGCGAGCCGCGGGAGGTGGGCGTCGTCGCCGCGCCGACCGCGCACATCGTCGGCGTCAAGAGCCGCTTTGCGGTGCATGGAGGAGGACTCACCTCCGTCGAAGACCTCGCCCTGGCGCACTATGCGGCCGCGGGAGGCTGGGGCGGGGCGCACGTCGAGGGCGGGTTGTGGACGGCGCTGTTTCATTTGCTGCTTTGGGACACCATCTGGGGACCCGCCGCCCCCCCGGGCGCCTTGCGCCGGCCCTGGCTGCACGCGCCGCTGGACGTGGGGCAACCCTGCTTCTATGGTGGGCGGCGGGCCGCGGTCGACGCGGCGCTGGAGCGTGTCGGGGCCACTTCTCCTCACGCCCTGGCCACCACCGTCCTCACAGCCTGGCACGCTCACGAAGGCACGGCGGTCGCGGGCGTTCCGTGGCGCGCGCTCGCCCCCGGCGACGCTGCGGCCGCCGCCGCGTGCGTCGGCGGGCGCGGCGTCGCGGCCGTCCTGCGCCAGCTGGCCGCCGGCCGGGGTGGGCACGGGGGCGGCCTGCCGGATCTCGTCCTGTGGCGGGTGACCGAGTGGGGGGCGGACGGGGTGCCGGCGCGCGGCGACGCGCGCGTCGTGGAGGTCAAAGGGCCGCGCGACCGCCTGTCGGATTCGCAGCGCGCGTGGCTGGCCGCGCTGGAGGACGCGGGCGTAGATTGCGAGGTGTTCAAAGTGACGGAGCCGAGTGGCGGAGCCGGGAAGGCGCGGTGAGGGGGGGGGGGGGGGTGTTCTTCGTCGTGGTGTGTTTGCATTCGAGTCGTCCTGCTGTCACCCTGTCGCTGCTCTCTGTGCCATGAGAGTCGACGGCCCTTAACACGCAGGGCGCAACAACAGAGGGCGGAGCCAAAACGGAAAAAAACGAGTCACGCCTTTGCCTTTTCCTTCCGCTCGCGCTTCTCCTTTTTTTTCTCCTTCTTGGACGACGACGCCCGCTTCTCCTTCTTATCCTTCTTGCACCCGCGTCGCCGGGGCGTGGTCGGCGGCGGCGGGCCGAGGCGGACGAGGGTCGCGCGCTGCGCGACGCGTGCGCAGGGCGCGCCGCCGCCCGCCCACGCCACCATGCCCGCGATCGACGACGGGTCGTCCGCCAGCAGGGCGACGGGGCACCCGTCGGCGTCGGCGCCGCGCGCGAGCTCGCCGGGCAGCGCGGCGGCGCCCGTCGCTGGAGGGCCGAGAGCCAGCTCCCGCCCGCAGTCCCACCCCGGCGGCAGCTGGATGAGCATCAGGCTGCGCCCCGGCGCGCCGGGCGGCGCCAGGGGCGCCGCGCCGCCGAGCGTGGCGACCGGCGCCAGGCCGGGCGGCGGCGCGAGGCGCGGGCGCAGCGGCAGCCGGCCGTCGGTCGGCGCGTCGAGCGCCGGCGCTGGACTGCGGGCGCGCTTGTCCTTCTTCTTGGACGGCTTGGCCGCCGGCGCGGCGGCGGCGGCGGCGGCGGCTCCCATTGGGGGCGAGTTGCTGGGCGGCCGGCCGGTGTCGCCTGATGCCCTGCGGCGCGGCGTCGAGCCAGCGGCGACGCACGGGCGGCGGCGCGCTCGGGAGTGAGCTTCAGTCGGCCGACCGCGCCGCCCATTCCCCACTCCTCGAGGCAGGCCCGCCTCCCTCCCTCCGGCCATTATGATGTCCGCCATCACCGCGCGCCCCCGCCCCGCCCGCCCCGCGGGCCGCCGCGCGGTCGCCGCGCGCGCCGCGCCGAGGCCCCACTTGCCGCACCTGCAGTCGCGCACCGGTAAGCGCGCGGTCAGCGGTTGACGCGGGGCGTTGACAGCGGGGCGGCGGCGGCGCCGGGCGCGCGCCGGCGCAGGCTGTCGCGCGCTTGAATCATGGGGGCCGGCCCGCTGACCGGCCCGCCCTTCTCCCCCCAGTCGCGCCCGACGGCACGGTCACCTTCACCTTCACCGACGCGCCCGCGGCCGAGCAGGCGCCCGAGGAGCCCGCCGCGCCGCCCGCCGCGCGCCGCGCGGTCGCCGCGCTTGCGGTCGACCGGGTGGTGGCCCCCGTGTCCCCGTTTCCCGGCGAGGCCGCCGTCGCGGCGCCCGCCATTGAAGCGGCGGCGGTGGCGGAGGAGGCGCCGATCGGGGCGGCCCCCGTGTGGTCGGCGACCACGCTGCGCGCGAAACGCGTCGGCGAGCTGCGCGAGCTGGCGGCGGCGGCCGGGGTGGCGGCGGGGAAGAAGACCAAGGCCGACCTCATCCAGGCGCTGCTGGCCGCGGCGTCGGCGTGATGGGAAAGGGAGAGATGCTCCCGGGGTCTCCATTTTTGGGCGGTTGGAGACGCCCTGCGGTCGCCCTCTTGCCACCACAACACACACAACATTATACTGATTGCACCTGCGGGCGGACGGGGGGTGAGGAAGGGGCGGCCGGGCAATTTTCGCGGCCCGTCACTCTCTCGCCGCGCGGCGGCGCCGGCGCCGCGCGCCGCGGCCGCCCATTGCCCCTGCCCCGTTCCTCCATGGACATCCCGCGCGCCCTGGACGTTCAGCGCCTGGCGGCGTCGCGCGAGCCCGAGGTGGGAGGGCGGCGCGGGGGCAGGCATCGGCGCCGCGCCGGCTAGCGCCCGTGTTTGACACTCATTCTCACACCTCAGCTTCGCGCCTTGCTCGATGTTGTGCTGCCATCATTGCGACGGGGCGGTGGTGGCGCTACGGCGCGCCGGCGGGCTACCAGCCACGCGCGGCGGTCGCGGAGAGCGCGCCCCAACGCCGCTCTGGGGCCGTTGAACGCGGGCGTCCGGCGGGAGGTCAAGGGCGTGGTCGTGGATCGGCCCACGAATCGGGCCATGCGGCGTCGGCTTGGAGCGGCGGTCGGCGACAGCGACGCGAGCACGGCCACCGCCTCCCCCACCCTCCCGCGCCTCGACACCCATCTCTGGCACGCCAAACGCCTGCGCATGGCCCCCCTCTACGGCTGGACCCTGCCCCTGGCGTCCGCCGGCGCCGGCCGCGGCGACCGCGCGGTCGCCGCACGCGCCGCGCGCGCGGGCGCGCTCGCGCACGACGCCAGCTATTGGGGGGCGTACGTGCTGGGTGGGAGCCGTGCCGCGGTGCATGGGACGCTGGCCGCGGTGGCGTCGGAGTGGGCGGGCGTGCGGTTTTGGGGCGGCGCCGCGCGCGAGGCGACGGTTGTCCTTGCCGCCGCGGCCTGCCCCATCCGAGTGATGGGCCTGGCAGCTGCCGGCGTGCACGAGTGCCGGGTCGCGGTTTGGGCGCACCCCGCGGCGGCGGACGCCGTCGTGACGGCTCTCGCGGCCGCGGCGACCGCCGCCGGCGCCACCCTCACCCCCACCCCGTCCCCGGTCACCCGCCTGGAAATCGTTGGCGCGGGCGCGGACGCGGTCGTGGTGGCCGCGCTCCGCGCGTGCGGCGCGGGCAGGAGCGGGGCGCGTTCGCTGGCCGCGGCCGCGGGCGCCCGCGCGGGCGCCCGCCCGCCCAGCGGGACGGTGCTGCGACTCACGCTGGCGCACCCGGGCGCCGTGGCGCCCCTGCGCGAAGCGGCATGTGCGGTGGTGGCCGAGGAGGAGAGGGAGCGCGCCGGGTCCCGCGCGGGCTCGCCACCCGCCGCCGAACTGGACCTCGCGGCCGCCCAGTGCCCGTTTGACGACACCCTGGCCCCGCCACCGGCGCCGGCCGCGGTCTGCGCCTCCCGCCGCGCGTCCCGCCGCGCTGCGCTCGGCCTGCCGACGCCGCCGCCGCCCGCGACGGCTGCGCGCGCCCCCGCGCTGGCGATTCGCACACATCTACCATCTCGTGGCCGGCGCGGCGGGTCCGGCGTCGTGCCCAGGTGGGCGCTCGTGGCGCCTCGCGCGTGGGCGCGCGCGCTTTGGGGCGCGCTCATCGCCGCGGGCGCGGCGCCCGCGGGGCAGGCCGAGGCGCGCTGGGTGGCGACGGCGTCGGGGGAGGCGTGGTTCCCGCACGACTGCCCGGGAAGCGCGGCGGCAGCGGCCGCGGCCGCGGCCGCGGCCGCGGCCGCTGCCGCCGCCGCCGCGCGCCGCCCGCCCGGCAAGCGGCCAAGGGTGGCAGGCGCCGTGCCGTGGGGCGACCTGGCCAGCGGCGGAGCCGGCTCCGACCTGCCGCCCGGCGTCGCGCTCTCGTCGCTGCCCGCCACCTCCGTGCCCTCGCCCGGCAAGCGCCCGGCCGCCGCCTGGCCCGAGTCCGCCCTGACGCACGCCGCCGTGTGGGTTGCCGCCGGCGGCGCGGGCCCGCCGGCCGGCACGCGCGTCGAGGCGGGAAAGGGCGGGGAGGCAGGCGACCCTTCTCCCCTCCTCCTGGGCTTTGTCACGTCCCCCTGCCCGCGCGGCGCGCCGCCGGGCACTGGTTCCATGGCGGCCCTGCGCGCGGCGGCGCTGTGGCGGGAGAAGGAGGGACGGCGCGGCACGCGCGCCGTCGCCGTCGCGCTCACCCTCCCGACCGGCGGCCTGCCCGTGCCCGGATGGGCCGAGCCCGTGGGGCGGGCGGCGTCCCTGTGGTGAGTGAGCGCACTGTGTGATTGATGGTTGAGCGGAGCGGGGAGCGGCGCCTCCTTTTCTTGCACTCCCCGCCGGCGGGCGGCGCTGGCCGCCCCAATGGCGCACCACCAATTCTCGGGCGCCGTCAAGCTGGCCGACGTCTCCGACTTTATCGCGCCCGCCCAGGCGTGCGTCGTGTCCCTGGGCGGCGCGCCGGCAGGGGCGCCGACGGTGCGCGAATGCGGGGGGGGCGGCCGGGCGAATCGGGGCGCGCCGAGCTCACCCTCTCCCCGCAGGCGACGCCCACCGTCACGCCCGCGCCGCGCGCGTCGGCCGCGCCAGCCGCGGCGGCTCCCCCAGTCACGGTCACGCTCCACGACTGCCTCGCCTGCTCCGGGTGCGTGACCTCGGCCGAGACCGTGCTGCTGGAGGCGCAGTCGGTGGGGGAATTGGACGCCGCGCTGGCGGCGGGGCGGCGGGTGGTGGTGGCGGTCTCGGCGGCGTCGGTCGCGTCGCTCGCCGCGGCGGCCGGCGTCGCCGCCGCTGCCGCCGCCGGCGCCCTCGCCGTCCACCTGCGGGCAGCTGGTGTCTCAATCGTCCTGGACGACGCGGACGCGACCGCGCTCGCGCTCGAGGCCGCGGCGGCCGAGGCGTGCGCGCGGTTTGCGGCGAGCGAGCGCGGCCGCGCGGCCTTGGCCCGCCACGGCCTCCCCGGCGCCGCGGAAGAGGCCGTCGCGCGTGCGGCATCTTTGGGCATTCCAAACTTGACCGGCCCGCTGCCCGTGCTCGCGGGCGCGTGCCCGGGGTGGGTCTGCTACGCGGAAAAGTCTCAACCCGCCGCGCTGCCCCACGCGTCTTCCGCCGCCTCGCCCCAGGCCGTCGCCGGCGCCGCCGTCAAAGGGTGGTTGGCCGCGGCGGTCGGGTGGGGGGAGGGGGAGGCGTGGGTGGCGAGCGTGCAGCCGTGCGCGGACAAAAAGCTCGAAGCGGTGCGCGACGCGGTGGCGGCCGACGGCGCCGCCCCCGCGCCCGCCCCGTCCTCGCCTCCTGGCGTCGACTGCGTGCTGACCACGATGGAGATGGACGCCTGGCTGCGCGCGCGCGGCGCGGGCCTGGGGCCGGGGGCGCCGCGCTCCGCGCTCGACTCGCTCGCGGGCGCGGCCGCCCACGCCCCGCCCACCGTCGCCGCGCCGACCGGCACGCCCGACGGCTCGGGCGGGTGGGCGGAGCACGTGTTCCGGGTCGCGGCGGCCCGCCTGTTCGGCGTCGCCCTCCCGCCGACCCTGTCGTGGACCGCCGGCCGCAACGCCGACGCGCGCACCCTCGCCCTCCCCTCGCCCGTCCCCGGCGCCCCGCCCCTGTTCACTGTCGCCGTCGCGCACGGCTTCCGCAACATTCAGACGGCGGTGCGGCGGCTGGGGGGGGGGGAGCAGGAAGGGTCTCCCGCCTACATCGAAATGATGGCGTGCCCCCGCGGCTGCGCGAATGGAGGCGGCCAGGTGCGGGGCGAGGGCGCGCTGGCGGGCACGCGGGCGGCGCTCGCCGCGGTGGCGGGTGGCGCGGGGTGGGTGGAAGCAGCCGCCGCGCCGACCCCCGCGCTTGCCGCGCGCGCCGTGGTCGCCGCCGTCGTCGACCGGTCGCCCGCCGCGGCCGCGGGACGAGCGGGGGGCGTCGCGCCCTCTGTGGCGGCCGACTGGTGAGCGTGTGACGAGGCGGCGGCGCAAGGGGGGTTGGGTGGGTGGTCCCTCTGCGGCGTCGCCCCGCGGACCGTGCGCCCCGGCACTCTCGCGCGGCGCGCGCGCCGCGGCGCGCGCGCCGCGCGGGGGTCGGCGCCGCGGCTCCGCCCGGCGTCTCTCACGGCCACCAGGTGAGGAGAGCGGGGGCCGGCGCGCGCGGGCGGCGCGGCTGCGGCGCGCGCCAGCGCGGCGCGCCGCCATCCGCGCGCCGCGCGGCGCGCCGCCGCCCTCCGCCCCGCCCGCCCCCCGCGCTCGCCGCGCAACGCGCACGCCGCCA
>Ga0315288_10000259_pt1 | contig 65052 bp, 53 predicted proteins | sample YL17G11_20_MG_FD_203454 | JGI IMG/M metagenome (GOLD analysis project Ga0315288, IMG submission 203454) | Sediment microbial communities from Yellowstone Lake, YNP, Wyoming, USA - YL17G11_20 | ecosystem: Environmental > Aquatic > Freshwater > Lake > Sediment | place: USA: Wyoming | collected...
CCAGGCCCCCCCCTCATTACTACGACGAATATTTAATCTCTATGTCCATAAATGATTCTTACAAGAAGTACACAAATGATTCTTCCGTAACAAGGATAAAATTTTACTTGACATTAAATAGAAAATTGTGTAGAAACTGTAAACATATCTGTATACATTCCTGAAAACAATATTATTGAATAATTTGTTAAGAATAATGAGTTTTTTAAATTTATTTCCTCTCCCGCCAAATTAAAATGAGTTTTACATATGTTCTAGATTGATCTTAATTCTAAGGTTCAAGAAACAAACAAAAAATTTTCTTTTCTTTCAAAATTCAAATGATATTTTTTAATGAAATTCCGAATATTAAATTTGACAAAAATGATGCTAAATCGTTGAGGGAAAATATTTCAAAGATGCTTGAGGAGGCTATATATTCTGGATACTTGCCGCCTGGTTCGAGAATAATTGAGTCGCAAATAGCCAACAAATTAGAAATAAGTAGGACTCCAGTGAGGGAGGCAATATTGCAATTGGAATCAGAAGGGCTTGTCAAGACTATAACTAACAAAGGCGCATTCGTATCTATTTACTCTATAGATGAGATAGACGAAATTTACATAATTTTCGGGGCACTATCTGGTGTTGCAGCAAGCATAAGTTTGGAAGCCATTGATGAAAGTGGACTTAAACAAATGGAAACTTGCATAGCAAAAATGGAGGTCAGTAAGAATAACATAAACAGGAGAGAATGGTTTATGCAAAATAATGATTTTCACAGAGCTTTCATAAAACCCTGTAAGAAAAAAGTTTTGCTAAAGTTAATTAAAAATTATACCAAACAAGTTGGTCGCTATTGGTACCTTATGCTTTCTTACCCAGGAAGTATTGAATTATTCCATAGAGAACACAAGGATATTTTAGAGGCATTTAAGTTAAAAAAACCCAAAATGGTAAGGGAATTGGTGGAAAGCCATGTGAGATCCTTTGGAAAGATAGTAATTGAGAGTCTAAGATCAATTTCTCCTTCAGAATTGGAATATCCAACCTTTACAAGGTAACAGATGCTATATTGTGTCCTCCAAAAGAAGGAGACTACAATTTAAAGAAGCTGGAGGAAAAAGGAATAGAAATGCAGGTTAAGATTTTCGACACAACTCTTCGGGATGGTGAACAGTCTCCAGGGGCAGAAATGAATGTAGCTGAAAAACTTAGGATTACCCAACAATTGGAGAAATTAAATGTCGATGTCATCGAGGCCGGGTTTCCTTGTTCCTCCGAAGGTGATTTTGAAGCAGTGAGGAGCGTTGCGAAAACAGTCCAACGAACTCATGTGGCCGCACTTGCACGTACTAATTGAAAAGATATTGAGAGGGCATGGGAAGCAGTCAAGTTCGCTAAGTTTCCCATGATTCACACGTTCATAGCTACCTCTGATATCCATCTTAAATATAAATTGCACAAGACCCGTGATGAGGTATTAAACGAGGCGGTTAAGGCAGTAAGGTATGCAAAGACCCTTTGTGAGGATGTGGAATTCTCCCCAGAGGATGCTACTCGTAGTGACATTGATTTTCTCTGTCAGGTTCTCTCAAAGGTGATTGAGGCTGGTGTCACTACCATCAATATCCTTGATACTGTGGGATATGCCATACCTTCCGAGTTTGGGCATTTGATTCAAACCCTCCGTCAAAGAGTAAGGGGAATTGAGAAGGTAACGTTAAGTGTCCACTGCCACGATGATCTTGGTCTTGGGGTTGCAGACTCCCTTATTGCTATTCAGAATGGTGCGAGACAGACAGAGTGTACAATAAATGGAATTGGTGAAAGAGCAGGGAATGCCTCTTTAGAAGAGATAGTAATGGCTATCAACACACGCAGAGATTTATTCCCCTTTCATATACGAATTAATACGAAACATCTCTATACGACCAGCCGCTTGGTCTCAAAGATTACCGGAATGTCGGTCCAACCCAACAAGGCCATTGTGGGTTCCAATGCGTTTTCCCATGAATCAGGAATTCATCAGGATGGGATCCTAAAGGAGAAATTAACCTATGAGATTATGACGCCAGAATCGGTAGGGATTCCTAAGACTTCTCTCGTCTTAGGAAAACTCTCTGGACGGCATGCCTTCAGGGATAGGCTGAAGGAACTGGGGTATCAACTCTCTAAGGAGGATTTAGAACTGGCCTTCAATCGGTTCAAACAGCTGGCAGACAAAAAACGTGAAATCTTTGATGATGATATCGAATCTATCGTGGTAGAAGAAATCCTAAGAATGTCTAAACGCTATAAATTAGTCTATCTTAATGTCATCTCAGGAAATGTTACTGTTCCTACGGGTACGGTCCAGATGGAAATTGATGGTCAGCGTGTCCAAGAGGCTGGCTTTGGTGACGGACCTGTAGATGCCACCTTTAAGACGATCAAGAAAATCACACGCACCAAGTCGAAGCTCCTGCAATTTGCAATCAACGCCATCACGAGTGGAACAGAAGCTCAAGGAGAGGTAACAGTAAAACTGGAAGAAAAAGGGCAAACCGTGATCGGCCAGGGTGCTGACACGGATGTGATCGTGGCAAGTGCCAGGGCTTATATTAATGCCTTGAATAAGATGGAATTCAAAAAACAGAAGTTAGTAGGAATGTAGACGGACGATCACAAGAAACTTAAACTGGTTTAAAGTTTTTTAAGGGAGACGGAGATGAGTTTTGAATTAGATGAACAATACAGGATGATCGGAGATATTGCTACTCAGTTTGCGAAGGCCGAGATTGCACCGAGAGCCAAGGAGATTGATAAGAAAGCAGAGTTCCCTTTGGATATTATCAAGAAGATGGCAGGAATCGGTTTATTGGGGATTCCTGTTTCTTCTGAATATGGAGGCAGTGGGGCAGGAGAATTAGGCTACGTTGTGGTCCTTGAGAGGATAGCTACTTATTGTGCGGGCACGGCTCTGGCTATTCAGGTTAACGGCTTGGCAGAAGCGCCATTAGAATTTTTTGGAACGGAAGAACAGAAGAGTAAATATTTGGTCCCCTTAGCAAAAGGAGAGAAACTGGGAGGTCTTTCTTTGACCGAAGCTCACGCGGGATCGGATGTCCTATCAATTCGCTGCCGGGCACATCGCGAAGGAAATGAATACCTAATCAATGGGACTAAATCCTGGGCTTCTAATTTAGGAACAGAAATTGGTATCATTTTACTTTATACCAATTTCGAGCTCAAGGGGAAGGGGATGTCGACTATTATAGTGGAGAATGGCACTCCCTGCTTTAGGGTTGGAAAGAAAGAGCACAAAGTAGGGCTTCGTGGAAACCATACAGGAGATCTCATATTTGAAAATTGTAGGGTTCCTGCATCTAACCTGTTGGGGCAGGAGGGTGAGGGACTGAAGATTGCCTTGAGAGGGGTCACCCGGGGGAGACTGGGAATTGGAGCCATTGGTCTCGGTATCTCAATCGCGGCCTTAGAGGCTTCAAAAGAGTATGCTAAATTCCGAATAGCTTTTGGTAAACCTATTGCCAGCTATCAGGCAATTCAGATGATGATCGCGGATATGGCGACAGAGATTGAGGCGACAAGGTTGCTCCTTTACCGAGCGGCTTCCTTGCTGGATCGAGGAGAGAAGTGTCTAAGGGAAATTTCAATGGCAAAGATTTTTTCAACAGAATCCGCCCTACGTATTACCGATAAAGCAAACGAAATCCATGGTGCCGTGGGGTGTTCAGAAGATTACCCTGTAGAACGATATATCCGAGATGCAAGAGCCCTTCTTCTGTTGGCGGGGGCAAATGAAATTCAGAGGCTTAGAATTGCTGCTGAGGAGTTGAAACTGGAATAAGAATAGATAGGATTTACAGACATGACGAATCGATTAGAAGAGATTAAAAAAGAGAAGGAATTTTGGAAGAAAAAAAACCTGGAGAAACGCCCCCCCAAAAAGGTGAAAACCGATTCAGAAATTGAGGTAGATGTTCTCTATACTCCTGATGACATATCGGAAGTGGATTATTTGAGGGATATTGGATTTCCTGGACAATATCCTTTTACTCGTGGAGTTCAGCCAACGATGTATCGGGAGCGTATTTGGACAATGCGGCAGTATTCGGGGTTTGGGACTGCAGAGGAGACAAACCGAAGGTTCAAATATCTTCTAAAACAAGGGCAAACAGGGCTGAGCATTGCCTTTGATCTTCCCACACAGATTGGATATGACTCTGACCATGAATTGGCTCAGGGTGAAGTCGGCCAGGTGGGAGTGGCAGTGGATACCCTGGCAGATATGGAAACAATTTTAGAGGGATTACCTTTGGGTAATATCAGTACTTCTATGACCATTAATGCACCTGCTGCAGTCCTTTTAGCGATGTATATTGTCACTGCTGAGAAGCAGGGGGTGGCTTCAGATCAACTTCAGGGGACTATTCAGAATGACATTCTAAAGGAATACACGGTTCGAGGCACTTATATTTTTCCAGTTAAGCCATCTCTAAGATTAATCACAGATATATTTGCTTACTGTTCCAAGCATGTGCCGCATTGGAACACGATTAATATTGCAAGTTACCACATGAGGGAAGCAGGGTGTGATGCCGTTCAGGAGATTGCGTTTTCTTTTTCTAATGCAATCACCTATGTGGAGGCTGGGATCAAGGCAGGGTTGGATGTTGATGAATTTGCCCCGAGAATTTCGTGGATCTTCAATTGTTATAATAACTTGTTTGAGGAGGTTGCTAAATTTAGGGCTGCCCGGAGACTTTGGGCAAAGATTATGAAAGAGAGATTTAAGGCGAAAGATCCAAGATCATGGATGTTTCGTGCTCATATACAAACAGGAGGCTCGACATTGACCGCTCAGCAACCCCTGATCAATATTGCTCGAACCACGTATCAAACATTGGCAGCGGTTTTGGGAGGGATGCAATCCATAGCCGTCTCTTCTTACGATGAGGGATTGTGCATCCCCACTGAAGAGTCTGCTATGGTCTCTTTAAGAATCCAGCAGCTTTTAGCTTATGAATCAGGCGTCACGGGGACGATTGATCCCTTAGCCGGATCTTATTATGTGGAATATCTGACCAATGAGATTGAGAAGAGGGTAATCGATTATATTGAAGAAATTGATGAGATGGGCGGGGCACCGGCAGCCATTGAAGCAGGCTATATCCAAAAAAAGATTCAAGAGGGAGCGTATCGCTATCAAAAGGAGATCGAATCTGGAGAGAGAATCTTGATAGGAGTGAACAAGTTTAAGGTGGATGAACCTGTGTCCATGAAACTTCAGAGGGTCGATCCTCAAGTAGAAAAAGACCAATTGGAAAAGCTAAGGAAAATTAAAATGACAAGGGACAATGGGAAGGTGAAATTCCTTTTGGAGAAACTGATGGAAACTGCCAAAGGAGATGCTAATTTGATGGATCCCATTTTGGACGCGGTAAAGGCCTATGCTACATTAGGAGAGATTTGTGGTACGTTGAGAGAAGTTTTTGGAGAATACAAAGGGGTTACCTTTATCTAATAAGGACCGGAAGTTCTATTTATTTTAGTATTTGGGAAATGTTTTTGGGAGAAAATTTGGTTTTCTAATAAGTTTAATTGGCTGGAATAGATGACTTAGGGGGTTAGAAGATCAATGGATATAAATAAGGTGTGTTTGATAGGGCCTGACATAGGGGAGACTTTTATCGAGCAGAATTGCGAGAAAGTTGGTATACAAGTAAGTCGTTTAAACACCAATGGAGATTTAAAAGACTTAAGAGATACGGATCTTTTAATAGATCAATTTTATGGAGACCTCGATGCGAAAAGAAGAATTGTGAAAATAGTCGAAACAGCTATGTCTGATAAAGCGATTTTTACCTCCAATCCTCTTTTTCTAAGCCTGACCCAAATAGCGTCCCATTTCAAGAAGAGGGATAAGGTTATTGGCCTATTGCCTCCATTCTATTCTGGAATAAACAATTTTGCTGAAATTGTAGTCGGAATAGAAACATCAGAGGAAACCTGTCAGAGGTTAGAAAAGTTCTTGGGAGAGATAGGTTTTACCTGCATCAAATCAAAGGATTCAGCAGGTTTTGTTTTGAACAGAGTACTGGCCTCAATGATCAATGAAGCTATTTGTGTATACAGTTACGGTTTGGCGCCTATTGAATCGATTGATCAAATGATGAAACTGGCGGCCAATTTCCCTTTGGGTCCATTTGAATATGCAGATGAGATAGGATTAGATAATATTTTGAATTTATTAAGGTTATTAACGAAAGAGTTAGGGCCCAAATATAGGCCATGCCCTCTTTTAATAAGAAAGGTGGAGGCAGGTCATTTGGGTAAAAAATCTGGGAGAGGATTTTACGAATATAAAACATAAGATGAATACTATAATCCGAGGAGGATCATGAATGGACTTTAAGAATATTCTGTTTGAAAAGGTGGAAGGGATAGCAACCATTGTTATTAATCGACCTGAAAAGAGGAACGCTTTAAATAAAGAAACGAGGTTAGAACTATTAGAAATAATGAAGGAAATCAAGATAGATACCAATTTAAGAGTTGCAATCTTAACTGGGTCCGGAGACAAAGCTTTCATCTCGGGATCGGATATTAATGAACTCAAAGAAATGACGCCAATAGATATGTATAATTTTACAACTACATTGGCCCAACAGCTTTATACAGATTTTGGAAACCTTGACATCCCTGTCATTGCGATGATTAATGGCTTGTGCATAGGTGGAGGATGCGAGATCGCAATGGCTTGTGACATAAGGATTGCCGCAGATATAGCAAAATTTGGACAGCCAGAAGTTCTGTTGGGTATTATCCCTGGGAGCGGTGCTACTCAGAGATTACCAAGACTCATTGGTATTGGAAAAGCCAAAGAGCTAATCTACACTGGAAATTTAATTGATGCGAAAGAGGCGGAGAGAATAGGGTTGGTAAATAAGGTTGTTCCACAGGAGAGATTGAAGGAAGAAGTAATGAGTTTGGCCAGAAATATCGCCGAAAAGAGCCCATTCATTATAAGGATGGCCAAAAAAGCAATCAATGGGAGTAGTGAATCCACACTCAATATGGGGCTTGCATACGAGGCAGTGGTTGAGTGCCTATGTTTCTCTACGGAGGATCGAAAGGAAGGCATGAGCGCTTTCTTTGAGAAAAGGAAACCAAAATTTTCCGGCAAATAAGTATTTCAGGAGGGCATAATAATGACAGCAAGGAAGATAGGAGTCCTAGGGGCCGGAGTAATGGGTCATGGAATTGCCCAGGTAGCAGCCCAATCCGGATTTGTTGTTGTTTTGGTGGATATTAAAATGAGCTTAGTTGAAAGTGGCCTGGAAAAGGTAAAGAAATTCTTGGTAGAGGGAGTGAAGCGTGGGAAAATTGTTCAGGGAGATGTTGACTCAATTATGGGGAGGATTCATGGGACAACAGACCTAGGAGAAGTATCGAAAACAGATTTAGTCATTGAAGCGGCCACGGAGGAGTTGACTTTAAAAAAGCAAATTTTTTCGAAGTTAGCAGAATTTTGCGAATCAAATGTTGTTTTTGCGACGAACACTTCCTATCAAAGTATTACAGAATTAGGTGTGGTGTCAAAAAGACCGGAGAAGTTTGTTGGCATGCATTGGTTCAATCCCCCGCAACTTATGAGATTGGTAGAAGTTGTAAAGGGGAGGGGAACATCTGATGAAGCGATCAATTTAGTTGTAGAGATTTGTAAAAAGTTAGGAAAGGTGCCAATCGTATGTAAAGACTCTCCTGGCTTCATAGTCAATAGAATTCTGCAGCCTTGGTATAACGAAGCCATGAACATTCTGGATGAAGGGGTTGCCTCTGCTGAAGATATCGATAAGGCAATGAAACTGGGTGGTGGTTTTAGAATGGGACCGTTAGAACTACGTGATTTAGTTGGGTTAGATACTGCGCTGAAAGGGACTGAATCTATATACCAACAATTAGGCGAGGAAAAATTTAAACCTCCCCAGTGCCTGATAAAAAATGTTCAGGCAGGATATTTTGGCAGGAAAGTAGGAAGGGGATTCTACGAATACAAATAAAATAAGGGTAGCTTAAAGAATTTTTGGATAAAGGAGAGGCAACATGGTGGGAATAAAATCTATAAGTGTTCATATACCATTTTTAATGTTGCCAAGGGAATTAATTTCGAAAGCATGGGGTTCCCGTTCTATTGGAGGTCAAAAGAGTATGGCGAATTATGATGAGGACAGTATTACAATGGCAGTGGAAGCTGCAAGTGGTTGCTTAAATAGTCAGGACCGACAAGAAATGGATAGTATTTTTTTCTGTTCGACAACATCTCCTTATAAGGAAAAACAGTCTTCTGCCATAATAGCTACAGCCACTGATTTGAAAAGAGATATTTTGACTTGTGATTTTGCAAATAGTATTAGAGCCGGGGGTTTAGGATTGAGATTGGCAATCGATTCTGTAAAAAGTGGATCAGCCAAGAATGTAATGGTTGTAGCATCAGATTGTCGCATCGGCTACCCCCAATCGGAAGATGAGCAACTTTTTGGGGACGGGGCAGCGGCAGTGGTTGTCGGGGAAAAGGACCCAATTGCCATCTTTGAATATTGTAGTTCCCTTACAAACGAGATTACGGATGTATGGAGAACAGATAAAGATCAGTTCGTCCGGTCCTGGGAGAATCGATGGGTTCTCACGTATGGTTATACTAAGACAATGAGTGAAATGATTTCGAGAACAATGGAAGAGACGAATCTCAAACCCGATTCCTTTTCTAAAGTTATTTTATATGCTGCAGACCCGAGAACTCATCGAAGCTTGGCCCAGAGTTTGGGATTCGATGTGAAAGAACAGCTCCAAGATCCCCTAATCTCTTCCATTGGAAATGCCGGGGCGGCAAGCATTCTTCTTATGTTAGCTGCTACGCTTGAAGGTTCAAAGCCTGGGGATAGAATTTTAATAGGTGGTTATGGAGACGGAGCGGATGCGTTTGTTCTAAAGGTGACTGATAGGATTGAAGAATTCAAGCATAAGATTGGATTGGGGGCTAAGTTGGGTAACCGGAAAGCCATAATGAGCTATGAAAAATACCTTGCTTTTAGAAACATTTTAGAAACTGTTCCAGAAGCCCCATTCTCCATTGATTCTGCGGCTACTGTTTTATGGAGGGATAGGAGTTGGGTTTTGGGTCTTCATGGAAGCCGATGCAAGGAATGCGGCTTGGTTTCGTTTCCAGTTCAAAGGGTTTGCTTTGGCTGTCAATCGAAGGATAATTTTGAGGAAGTAAGGTTATCGGATAAAGAAGGTAAGGTATTTACATTTTCTTTAGATTATTTGGCTGGGACCCCAGATTCTCCTGTTGTTCAAACAGTTTTAGAATCAAGCGAGGGGTCAGCAAGGATCTACTGTATGATGACCGACGTTGACCCGAAGGAAGTGAAAGTCGATATGGAGGTAAAAATGACCTTTAGACGAATAAGAGAGGCGAGGGGTTTCTATAATTATTTTTGGAAATGTCGGCCATTGAGAGGAGGGTTTTAGATTGGAAAGTATAAGGGATAAAGTTGCAATCATTGGGATGGGATGCACAAAGTTTGGAGAGCTGTGGGATAAAGGACCGGATGATCTTGTGATAGAGGCCGTTTATGAGGCTTTTCAAGATGCGGGAGTCACTTCAAATGATATCCAAGCTGCATGGTTTGGAAGTGATAGAACCACTGGGTTTGGGATCCCTGGGGGTGCCCATTTAGCTGATGCCCTGAAGCTTCGGAACATCCCTGTTACCAGGGTCGAAAATGCCTGTTCTACAGGTCACGAAGCTCTGAGAAATGCATGTTTTGGTGTGGCTTGCGGTATGTATGATATTGCTCTGGCGGTAGGCGTTGAGAAGCTTAAGGATACAGGTTTTGGAGGATTGGGTACCGGCCGAGGGAGACACCCCGTGTTAGAGGCGAGAAGGACTGCTCCAGGGACATTTGCTTTTATTGCAACGAGGTATTTTCATGTTTATGGTCTAACTCCGGAGGAGGGGAAAAAGACAATAGGGAAGATCGCAGTTAAGAACCATCATAACGGAACTCTCTCCCCAAAGGCCTTTCTCCGCAGAGAGGTTACTTTGGAAGAGGTCTTAGAGGCCCCTATTATTGCCTGGCCCCTCGGTTTATATGACTGTTGTGGAAATGCAGACGGGGCAGCAGCGGCCATTATTTGCCGAAAGGACCTTGCTAAGAAGTTTAGATCAGACCCGATTTATGTCAAAGGGATAGGTTTGTCGATGGATTCAGTATCCCCGATTTTCAGGCCAGGGTTTGATTGGCTTGGATTTGAAGCAACGAGAAATGCTGCCAAACAGGCATACGAACAAGCTGGAATAACGAATCCACGAAGAGAGATTAATGTTGCCAGTGTGCATGATTGCTTCACCATTACTGAAATGATCATCTACGAAGATTTGGGTTTTAGTCCGCGGGGTAGGGCGAAAGAGGATATCGATTCAGGTTCTTTTACTCTTCAAGGGGATCTCCCGGTGAATACAGATGGTGGGCTAAAGGCGTTCGGTCATCCCATTGGAGCAAGCGGCCTGAGGATGACGTACGAAATTTATAAACAATTGCAGGGAAAGTGCGGAGAGCGTCAAGTGAAAAGAGCAGAAAGAGGTTTGTCACATACGCTGGGGGGCCCGCCCCAAGTCAGTTGTGTGGCTATTCTTGGCAATAGCTTAGGATAATTGTTTGAAAAAATATTTGGGCATACATTGGTAGGGAGATAATAGCAGGGGGTAAGGGATGGACTTTGAGAGTATTCTTTTGGAAAAGGAGGGAGGGGTAGCTATATTGACTTTAAATCGACCGAATCAGCTGAATTCCTGCACAACGAGAATGTATCGAGAACTGTCTAATATTATGAACCAAATCAAAAGGGATGACGAAATAAAGGTGGTAATTCTTACTGGTGCAGGGCGGGGATTTTGTGCCGGATCTGATGTTTCTGATCGTCTGGCAAGCCGCGTAGAGAAAACAGGTGAAGAAAATCGTTTTGAAACCCTTCGGCCGGTTGGGGCGGTCGCATTGGATATTGCTGATCTGGACAAGCCCATTATTGCGGCTATTAACGGTGTGGCTGTGGGAGCCGGATTATCTCTAGCCTTGCTTTGTGACATACGATTTGCATCTGAAACTGCCCGTTTTGGCGCTGTTTGGATAAATGTGGGTCTTATCCCTGACGTAGGCGCGACCTATTATCTTCCCCGAATAGTAGGTATTGAGAAAGCTATGGAATTGATGCTTAGCGGAGACATTATAGATGCTGAAGAAGCCCTGAAAATTTGCCTTGTGAGCAAAGTAGTTTCCCCTGATCAATTAATGCCCACAGCCAAAGAGCTTGCTGCGAAAATTGCAGCTGGTCCTTTGGTGGCTATTGAATTGACCAAACGAGGCTTGAAAAAAGCACTCAATAATGATTTAAAAACCCAACTCGATTATGAAAGCTATGCGCAGAACATGTGTCGGAAGACTGAAGATCATAAGGAGGCAATTCAAGCCTTCATGGAGAAAAGAAAACCTCAATTTAAGGGGATGTAATCCGACTAAGTATGATCATGGCTTCCATTGACGAACGATTTGGTGCAAATAATAAAATGGAGAAGAGGAAAAAGATTTTGAAGATGTTTACAGGACTCCTATTGAAGGATGAAGTCCAGAGGTTGAGGTAGGATATAGTTATTTCAATATCAATCAGGCAAAAAGGGAGGTGATTTGTTAAAATCCCCAAGATCAATGGTTTTCTATTTTAATTAATTGACATTATTTATATAGAGTGTGATCTGCCAAACAGGATGCTTTTGGTGGACGAGGGTAATGACAACCAGGAGATTGAGGAGCAACTTGGGTGTCCAGCTAAGGGCGGTGACCTCTAAGAGTTTAGACCACTTATTGCTTAATCAGATTTCTTACTTCACTGGAACACTATCAGCAGCTACGGCTCTTATCATTCCATCAAGAGGAGTACTGTTCGGCTTTACTTGATTTTATTCCTAATCTTGGAGCCGAAAGGAGGTGAAGGTGAGTAAACTAAGACAATGATGATATTCTATACGAGCTCAAATGAGCAGGACAAGTAATTTACTAAAGTTTTGCACTTTTTTAGACCCATAATTGTTCAAGATAACTATCGAGAATATTTTGTTGAAATCGAATTCTCATGGCTTTAAAAGTGACGGTAATGTTTTCCAACAAAATATGTCTTCGTACATGAAAGGCTAAAGATCGAATCGACAGGTTCCAAGAAGCGCTTGGATCCCTCGATCGCTGAAGGATTTTTAAAAGGATTAAGATGCAATAACTCAGAAGGGCTAAGGCCACATGACGCTGGATGGCTTGAGGGTTTCGAACTTGATAATGTCCAAAGCCTAATCGTTGTTTCAGGTCTTTAATCATCTGCTCAATCTTCCAGCGTTTGGCGTAATATTTAACGATATCCAAGGCAGAGAGATGCAGATTCGTAGAAACAAGATAGGAAGTCTTCTTTCGTTTTTCTTTCACGACCACTACAGCGACTTTGCCCAGACCCTGGATGATGCCAACGAATCGGGCGATCTTGAGGGTCTTGTTTTTCCCATAGACGAACAGAGAGACTTCTCGATAGGCTGAATGGAGAGTAGAAAGAGTGGTGAGTTTGGTTTTTTCTCCATTCATGAAGAGAACAGAAGTGGTTCTGAGTTGAGAGATCATATGGTAACCATAGGTTCGACAGAGCTGAGCCAATTCTTTTGCCCAATACCAGCTATCTGCCAGAAGGTAGACTTTACAAGGGATCGGGAGTCGAAAGGTTTGGAGCATCCGTTTAGCCATGGTGATCTTGGTCTGGAAAGGGCCACATCCTTTGGTTCCTTTAGGATGGTAGAGTTTAGCCCAGAGGGGCAGAAGAAACTCTTTATAGAGCAAAGCAAAGAGGACCCATTGGTGGCCAAAGACATAAGCTTTTTGAGCATGATCTCGATGCCAGGCACATCCTGGAATCTTTTTACCACTCTTCTGGATGATCGTATCATCCACGATAACAAAGAGCACGGAATGGGCTTTAATCCGCAAGCGATGGAAGAATTGTTCCAAAGCGGTCTCGGCCACTTCCTCCAAGGCCCAGACGTTTTGTCCGAGGAATCGGGTGAAACTGGACAGAGACCGGTGAAGAAATGAGAAGCTAAGGGATTGGACCATCGAGGAGGTGTGGGTTTCTTTGCCCAACTGGATAAAACCGATGACAAAGGAAGAGAAAAGTTTGAAGGAAGGTCTTGAAAAAACCTCTGAGAAGCAGGATAATAGTTTTTGGATATCATGTTTTGCATTCTGGCTGTTCATGGGCTGTTCTCCTTTCTGGGCTAAACTAAGTTGGCGCTTTTTTAGCCTATTTTAGGATAACAGCCTTTTTTATGCACTCATTAAAAAGTGCAAGACTTTAGTAATTTAATGTAAAAAAGGAGGTACAAAATGAACAGGAGAAAATTTGGTATTTTAGGTGCAGGGGTAATTGTGCTGCTGGTGGCGTTGATGCTGATATTTGGTTGCGCTGCTCCGTCGCCGACCCCAACCGGCCCGAAGCCCGATATCAAGGTCGGCCACATCGTTGACCTGACGGGACCAACAGCTGTTTTGGGGAGAGACACGCGTGATGCCACAGTAGATTTTACCAATTATATTAACGACAAGGGTGGAATAAAGGGACATAAGATAAGGCTGATCACGGTAGACTGTTCTTATGACCAGGACAAGGAAATAATCGCCTATCGTAGGCTCATGGATGTAGAAAAAGTGAATTGGTTTTATGGTCATCATTCAACCGTTCAGTTTAGGTTAAGGCACGAGCTAATTGATAAGGGATTCATGGCCTACGGTTCTCCTGACATCAAGAATCTGATTCCACCTTCGAATACGTTCAACCCCGACGCCACTTACTTAGATCAAAATCTAGCTATTATGAAATGGGCTGCCAAAACAATGGGAACGCCAAGTAGGCCTGCCAGGATTGCCTACTATTGTGTAGAAGGTCATCATTCTCAAACGTATATTCGAGCAATGAAGGACAGTGCGCCGGAAATCGGTGTGGAGTTGGTTAAAACATACGTCTCACCTGGGAGCAAGAGGGATTTCGAAGCCACGATCTTAGAGAATATCAAGGACAACATAGACCTCGTCTTAACTCATACGACGGAGACCCAACTGATATTGTGGGTGAAGGATGCTGCTAGGCTCGGCTATAAGGGGAAGCAGCTGCATCGGACACTGACGGCTGGCCTAATACCAATGATAGGGAAGGACCTCGCACAAGGAATGTACGGTGTGTATACTACTGCCACGTTTGAAGAGACAGAGGTTCCTGGGATAAAGCTGGCCTGGGAGTTTCAAAAGAAGTACCATCCTGAATTTCTGGATACAGGGCGTGGCTCTTGGTACGCGCGATACGCCGCTATTGTACTGCTAGCCCAGCAAGTGGCGGAACAGGTGATAAAGGAGAAGGGTTTCGAGAACCTCAACGGAAATAACATCGTTAAAGTGCTTGAGAGCGGGCGTGAATTCACGGCTATGGGTCTGATACCGCCTTTCCATTTCACCAAGGAGTACCATGGCGGAATGCCCACCTCGATCAAAATAGGACAGGTCAAAGGCGAGAAGATAGTCACTGTAACCGACTGGATTGAGTCTTCACCCAGGACATCTCAGCAGCTTACATTAGACTACTACAAGTAGACTGGACTGCACCTCTTATGATTGGACAGAAAGGTGGCACGGATGGGAATCCGTGCCACCTTATTGCATCCTGGAACTGGAAGGGTCATCCAAAGAATACCGAAAGAATTGGGCCCGGCTGATCCAGAATATCTATGAAGTGGACCCCTTAACCTGTCCCAAAGCCTGTCCTGAGCCTGTCGAAGGGTGCCAGGGAAAGATGAAGATCATCAGTCTTATTGAGGATAGGGAGGTCATCGACATTAGATTGGTTCGGAGGAGATCAAATCCATGGCATCGAGATACCAGAAAGGAGGGTACAAAATATGACTACTCGGCAAAAAGAAAAACTCATTATTTTAGTGGCCCCTACGGGTGAACAACCCTATCGCGAAGAAGGCCCACATGTGCCTATCACTCCTAAAGAGATCGCAGAAGAAGCCTTCCGGTGTTACCAGGCAGGCGCCTCCATTGTACATGTCCATGCAAGAGATGAAAAAACAAAATTACCTACCTCTGACCTAAAAGTGTTTCAAGAGATATTTGCACGAATTAGAGAGAAATGTGATATGCTAATACAAGCCACAGGCGCAATGAGTACTATGCATGACCCCGTTACAAATAGATGGGCCCCTCCGTCAGATGAACAAAGAATGGCTTTGTTAGATGTAGATCCTAAGCCAGATATGACCTGTGTACCGACGGGTTCAAGCAATTATTTGGGTCCTGGCGGCAAATTTACTACGATAATTAATACGCCAGATTTTCTCAAAAAATATTTCAAGGCTGTAAATGGAAAGTTCAAAAACGAAATTGAAATTTGGGACGCGAGTTATTTGTACAATGCCCTCCGGCTGGCGGAGGAAGGGGTTTTTAATAAGGATATGCCCGTTTGGTTAAATTATTGTATGGGTGAAGGGGATGGTTACCAACCTGCCACTCCTCGGCAGCTCCTTTATATATCGGAAGAAGGGAAACGGCTATTTCCAAAAGCGAAATGGGAATTGACAGCACGTGGAAAAAGTATCTTTCCACTCCACGCCGTGGCGATGAGTTTGGGATGTAATATTACACGTGTGGGTTTTGAAGATCATATCTACCTTCCAAATGGCGAGATGGCAAAGAATAATGTTCAAATCGTTGAAAGCGCAGTAAGAATAGCTAAAGACATAGGGCGAGATATAGCAACGGTAGACGAAGCTAAAGAGATTATGAGTCTTCCAAGATAAATTGATACCGTATTTCACTCTTGTCCAAATTAACTTTTGAAAAAGAATAGGCCCTCGAATCATAATCTGATAGAAGGATTTCAGCCAAGAAATCCTATCACAAATAAAGGAGGGCCTACGATGAACAGATTTCGTAGCATATTCAGTCAACTCTTACAACTGTTTTCCCGATTGGAGTTGCAGCAAGCGGTGAAAGAGACGCAAGCCGAACGTCATGCCCGAGGATTCACCTGTTGGGGTCAATGTGTGGCAATGCTCTTCTCTCAGCTGGGTCGGGCTCATTCGCTCCGAGAAATTACCGGAGGTCTGAGAAGCTGTGAGGGCAAATTAAAACATCTGGGGATCACGGCTCCCAGTCGCCCTACCCTGGCCTACGCCAATGAGCACCGTCCCTGGCACCTTTACCAACAGGTCTTTATGCGATTGCTCCAACGCTGTCAGAGCCAAGCCAAAGGAACGAAAAAGTTTCGATTTAAGAATAAACTCCTCTGTCTCGATTCCACCACCATTGATCTCTCGGTGACCCGGTTTGATTGGGCCAAGTTTCGCCAAACCAAGGGGGCCATCAAACTGCAACTGCTTCTGGATCATGATGGGTATTTGCCCTCCTTTGCGGTCATCACCGAGGGGAAGGTAGCCGATGTAAAAGTTGTGCCCCAATTCTCATTTGCTCCCGGGACCATTGTGGTCGATGACCGAGGCTATAATGATTATGCCTTGTTTGGCCGATGGACGGCCCAGGGCGTTTACCTTGTCACCCTAATGAAAGAGAATGCCGTCTATGAAGTGGTTGGGGAGAGAAAAGTCCCTCAAAACCGTAATATCCTCAAAGATGAGCTCATTGAGCTCAGGGGTTTGGGGGCCATCGAGAAGTGCCCCTATGCTCTCAGGCGCATGGAAGCCTATGATCCAGAGAAGAACGAAGTTCTGGTTTTTCTCACCAACAACCTGACATTGGGAGCAACTACGATTGCTGCCATCTATAAGGATCGCTGGCAGATCGAGACCTTCTTTAAAGCGCTCAAGCAAAACCTTAAAATTAAAACCTTTGTGGGAACCAGTGCCAATGCCGTCAAAATTCAAATTTGGGCAGCATTGATTGCGATGTTAATACTCCGGTTTCTCCAGCTTCGATCCAAGTTTCATTGGTCTCTTTCCAATTTAGTGGCTCTACTCCGTATGAATCTCTTCACCCATCGTATAGCTTTGATTAACTGTGGTTTTGAACTATGTCGCGGGCTTATGTTTGTCACATGAAATTATTTTGACAAAACACCGCTGAGGGGAATTAAATGAAAACATGGAAGACATGGGAGGAATTGCTTGCTGAACTTGAAGAAAAGGAAGAAAGGGCTAAGTTGGGTGGAGGCCTTGAAAAGCGAAAAGCGCAAAAGTCCAAGGAAAAATTACTATGCCGTGACCGTGTAGATGCTTTAGTGGACTCTGGGTCATTCGTCGAAATTAATATGCTGGCCGAAACTCAAACCTTTGAATTTGATATGCAGAAAAAAAAGATTTTAGGGGATGGAGTGGTGACAGGTTTTGCTACAATCGAGGGCCGCCCTGTTCTTGTTTTTTCGCAAGATGTCACGGTTTTTGGTGGATCAGCGGGTAGAGCACATGGAGAAAAAATTAATTATCTATTTAGAATTGCACGTAAAATAGGGGCACCTGTGATTGGACTTTTCGAGTCTGCAGGGGGCCGACTCCAGGATGGCATGCAAAACGAATCGGGGTATGGACGGATGTTTTATGAAAATACTCACTGTTCGGGGGTAGTTCCCCAGATTGCAGCCATTATGGGCGCCTGCACCGGCGGCGGGGTTTATTCACCAGCCATCATGGACTTTGTTATCCAGGTCGAAAAAACCGCCCAAATGTTCATTACCGGACCTGAGGTAATAAAGGAAGTCACCGGAGAGGAAGTAACCTTTGAGGAATTGGGGGGAGCTGCAGTTCATTCTAGAGAGTCGGGAGTGGTACACCTTGTGGCAAAAGATGATCTACATTGCCTAGACTTGATACACAAAGTACTATCTTATCTTCCCCAAAACAATAGAGAAAGTCCACCGATGAGTCCCAGTGGAGACAATCCATTTCGCTCCAACGAGATCCTTCTGGATATCGTGCCTACAAATCCTCGAGAGGTTTACGATATGCGTTTAGTGATTCATGAAATTTTGGACAGCCAAGAATTTTTTGAGATTCAACCCTTCTTCGCCCGAAACATCATTATTGGCTTCGGTCGCTTGGACGGGCAGTCGGTAGGGGTGGTTGCAAACCAACCTCGTTATTTAGGTGGAACCATCGATATTAACGCAGCGGACAAGGCAGCGCGTTTTATCCGTTTTTGTGATTGTTTTAATATCCCATTGGTCATTTTAGCCGACGTACCGGGATATCTGCCTGGGATAAACCAAGAAAAAAAGGGGATTATACGGCACGGGGCCAAGATGCTCTACGCTTTTTCAGAGTCTACCGTGCCTAAGGTCACTTGTGTGTTGCGAAAGTATTATGGTGGGGCAATTCCAGCTATGTGTTGTCACGAAACAGGTGCGGATTTCCTTCTTGCTTGGCCTACAGCGGAGATTGCCATGATGGGAGCCGAGCCAGCAGTGAACATCCTATATAGGAAGGAAATCGCTGAGTCAAATGATCCGGAAAGAGTCTCTCAAGAAAAAATCAGAGAGTATATAGATACAATAACCAACCCTTACTACTCAGCTTCAAAACAATACGTCGATGCCATTATTCGTCCCCCGGACACCCGACGCTGGTGTATTTATGCCCTGAGGTTATTGAAGAACAAGAAGACCGAAGAGATTATATGGAAAAAGCATGGAAATATCCCTTTATAAGCCCATAAGCCGTTTGAAAAAACTTGGCAAATATTAAGGGGCAATCAAAAATAAATCGTATAAATGGTATGGATGGTATGGAAGGATGGAAGAGGAAGAAAAAGGAGAAGAAAAAACTTGACAAAATAATTGATTTTTGGTATTTAAATTTTTACAAAATACGACTCTGAAAACCAAGAAAATTTAATTTATGAAAATCCGGCAGAATACCCCGGTTGGAAGAGCGAAGGTGAATGGCGAGTGGGGTTCATGGGGATGTAATCCCCTTAAAGGGGGCCGGGGTTTTACCAAAAGATGTTAGAAATGGAAAATTGGTACGAGTTTACAAACAGAACGTGGGGCAATTTATTGGATACTATTGCAGAAAAATACCCCGAGCAGGTTGCCCTTATTTTCAAAGGCAAACAGGTTACCTACCGAGAGTTCCAACATAGGGTGGACAGGATAGCGAAGGGTCTCATTGCCTTTGGAGTTGGAAAAGGTGAAACTGTAGGTATTTGGATGACTAACTGCCTTGAATGGATTTATACGCAGTATGCTATTTACAAGGTAGGAGCGATCATGCTCCCAGTTTATACACGCTGGAGAGGTACAGAGGTAAAATATTCATTAGGTCAGTCGGATACTTCCACATTAGTTATGATGGATAATTTTCTAGGTTCTATAGACGCATTGGAAATGTTCAAGGGCTTATGTCCTGAAATCTCTAATTATGAACCAGGAGAATTTCATTCGGAAGCCTTTCCCAATTTAAGGCGGGTCATTATTTTAGGTGACCGAAAGTGCAAGGGAATGATAGATTTCTCCGAGGTTATGAGAATCGGGGATAGTGAAACGCTTAATAATGAATTAAAAAAACATCAAGTCTCCGTAGATCCCTTTGATGTTGTAAACATAATGTTCACATCAGGTACTACAGGATTTTCAAAAGGTGGCCTTTCTATGCATAGGAACAATATGGCATGCGTCCATACCGTTGGAAAACGTATGAATTTAAAAAGTACAGACCGATTCCTTTTGGATTTTCCTCTTTTCAGCAACTTCGGGTGTTTGTTTGTTGCAGGTTTAGGCATTTATCATGGTATTTCAATAGTCATTAACGAAATTTTTGATCCTGAGCAATCCTTCCGAGCAATTGAAAAATACAAGATTACTCATTTATTTGGTACACCGAGTATGTTTATCATGTTTTTAGATCATCCTAAATTAAAAACCGCTAACCTAAGTTCTTTGCGAGGGGGACTGGTAGGTGGGGCTCCCGTACCTCCATGGGGGATGAAGGGTATTATTGATGACTTAGGTGCAAAGGAGATGCTGAACATATATGGACTTAGCGAATGTGGAGGCACTTCAACAACTACATTAATCGATGATCCATTGGATGTAAAGTGTAATACTGCTGGAATCCCTCTTCCAAATGTTCTATTGAGCATTGTAAATCCTGAAACTGGAAAAGAATTAGGGTGTGGGGAGGTGGGAGAGATATGGCTAAAGGATGTCTATCCAGGTTCATGCGTAGGTAAAGGCTATTATAAAATGCCAGATGAAACTTCCCATACAATAACAAAGGATGGATGGTTTAGAACTGGTGATATAGGTAAATTGGATGAGAGAGGGTATTTAAGGTTTGAAGGCAGATTAAAAGAGATGTTCTGTGTGGGGGGGTTCAACGTTTATCCAGCAGAGATCGAAAATTTTATCAGCGAACACCCAAAGGTCAGAAATGCATATGTTATAGGTGTGCCTGATCGAAGACTGGGCGAAATCCCCATGGCTTTTATTGAGTTACATGAAGGAGAAAGTTTGACAGAGGAGGAGATCATCAATTTTTGCAAAAAAAGGATAGCAAATTTCAAAGTACCTAAGTATATCAAATTCATTCATTGTGAGGATGTCCCTTTAACTGGAAGTGGAAAGGTAAGGAAATTCATACTAAGAGAACAGGCTATTAAAGAGTTAAGGTTAGAGAATAATCAACATTAAATTTACCCATATAGATATATGGGGTTTTTAAAATGAAAGGAGGCAGAAAATGAAAACGGCATTGATTACGGGGGCAGGAGCTGACATAGGAAGAGAGGTGGCTATATTTTTAGGTTCCAAAGGATATAAGATACTAGCACATGAAAGAGAGAAGAAATGCCCTGAAATAGAAAATACTGTGAAGGCACTAAAAGAAAAGAATATATCACATGTAACTTACTTTGCCGACTTTACCTCAAAAGATGAGGTGGTTAATATGTGTAATGATATTTTAAAGAATGAGAGGGAATTAGCAGTCATGGTTCATGTAGCAGGCGGAAGCACTGCTTATGGAGCCGATAAGATCACACCAGAGCAATTAATTGGTTCAGTAAATATCAATCTAATTGCACCTATGATTATTACTCACAAATTATTGCCCATGCTGACCGATGGCAGCCTTATAGTGTTTACATCGGCCATGTGCGGGTTTCACTCCGGTTGGTACCCTACAGATGCTAGCTTTGATGCAGCAAAAGGAGGATTATTGCGTTTTACAGAAAATATGGCCCGCAATTTAGGTCCCAAAACAAGGGTTAACTCTATTGTTATCGGTCTTTCCTACGTGGATGACAACTATAAAGAGTGGCGAGAAGGAAGAGCGGAACAGTTTCCAATGAAAAGGATTGCATACCCGAAAGACTACGTAAAATGCATAGATTTCTTTTTAAACCACGATTATATAACTGGCATTTCTTTACCTCTCGACGGTGGATGGCAAGCTTATAACGTGAATCCACCTTTTAGTACTGCAAGAGAGGTGAAATAGGTTAAAGCATTGCTTTTTGGAAAAATAGAATAAATCGAAGAAGTGCGCTAAAGAAAAAGTAAGGGTTTGTAAAAAAATCGGATTAAAAATTTGCTACACTTACTTATTATTAGAGACTGTTCCGAAAAAAAGTGAAAAATGTTTCTTAGAAAATCAATTAAAAACTAAATCTCTAATCGTTTTGAAGCTTTCTTTTATTTACCAAAAACATTGGGCTTTAAATAATTGGTTTATTTGCCCCCTTGTTAGATTGATCAAAAAATAACGGGTTTGTCCTTTCTTTTCAATTAGTTAGGAGTTTTTTCGGAACAGTCTCTATTACGAAAAGATGAGCGAATTTTTAGATAAAAACAAAAGAATTAAATATGTCAATTGGAGGAAAGAGTAATGAATATCGTAGATGAATTAAGTAGTTTTATAATTAATACAGATTTAAATGATATTCCCAGAAATACAGTTACTTTTGGAAAACATTTAACAGCAAAAATAATTGCATCTATGCTTAGTGGGTCAAAAACTTTATCAGGCAACAAGTTAATAAGCTATATTAAAGAAGAAAAAGGAGAAGGTATAGATCAACAAGTTGGAATCATAGGCTGTGGCTTTAAATCAAATTTAGAGGATGCCGTATTTGCAAATGGTCTATTCGCTCATGCTGCAGAATTAGAAGATGATCAGTTCCCTTCTTCAACAAGCGATATAACAGTTATTCCAGTTATATTCCCTATGGCTGATAAATTTAATTTATCAGGAAAAGAGGTTTTAGAAGCAACCATACTCGGTATTGAAGTAATGAATAGGGTCGGAATGTACCCGCTTGCATCTAAAGGTTTTGTTGAACTCCCCTTTTACGGGGTAATCGGTGCTTGCATAACAGCAGCGAAAGCATTGAAATTTAATGAAGAGCAAATAAAGGGGGCAATTGGAATAGCCATGGGGAGGGCTAGTGGCCTAGTAACAAATTTTGGGACAGATGCCCATTATATAGAATCAGCCTTAGCCTGCCGTGATGGAATGCTCGCAGCTCTTTTGGCTAAAAAAGGTATGGCTGGCAATCCGGATATTGAGGGTTGGCTAATTAAATTACTTGGTGCAGAAAATGTAAAAAAAGAGGAGATTGTTAAAGATTTAGGCAAGTCATGGTACATTCATAACGATTGGATTAAAAAATATCCTTGCTGTTTCATCACCCACCGTCCAATTGATATTCTTTTTAACCTTAGAAGAAAGCATGCATTTAATTATGATGAAGTAATCAAATTGGAAATCGATGACGGTCCCCTCTCGAAGATTTGTGACCGACCTTCGCCCACGAATACTGATGATGCAAGATTTAGTTTTCAACATGCTGTTGCAGTCGCTTTACTTTATGGCGAGGTCGATAGTGCCCATTTTAATCTGGACAGAATAGATGATCCAATACTCAAAGAAAATAGGTCAAAAGTTAAAGTGGTCTTCCACGATGATTGGCCACAAGAATTTTTATCTGGGATCGCGCGCTTAACGATTACCTTAAAAGATGGTCGTGAAATATCAGGCGAAATAAAAAACGCTATTGGTGCACCAGACTCTCCATTAAATGAAGAACAAGTATTTGATTTGTATAAAAAAATTACCAAAAATATTTTAACTGAGAAAGATCTTGAATGGACTTGGGAGACAATCAATAAATTAGAGAATATAGTGGATTTAAAACCATTCTTAAAAAAACTCACTTATTTATAGGGTCTATCCCGAGATAATCGGATACGGTCAAAAAGAAAATCATTGGGGATAGTTAATGAGATGGAACTAATCTTAGAAACAAAAAATCTTTGTAAAAATTTTGGCGGTTTAACAGCGCTTAATAATTTGGGCATCGCTATTGAAGAGGGAGAAATTCGAGGTTTGATTGGCCCAAATGGGTCGGGAAAAACTACCTTTTTCAATGTCATTACTGGTTATTATAAAGCAACATCTGGAAATATTAGATTCGCCGGAAGGGATGTTGAAAAAATGACACCAGATGAAATAGCCAAACTTGGGATTGTACGAACTTTTCAGTCAACAACCGTATTTCATGAAATGACTTTGCTGGAGAACGTTTGTATAGGGTTCCATCTTCAAGTAAAATCTAGCTTTTTCCCTTCACTTTTTCGTACTCCATCTAATATCATTGAAGAAAGGGATATTGCTAAAAGGAGTGCTGAACTATTGAAATATATAGGAATATACACACAAGATAATGGATTAGCCAAGAATTTACCACATGGTTTACAGAGAAGATTGGGGGTTGCAGTTGCATTGGCTGCAAAACCCAAATTACTATTATTGGACGAACCTGTTACGGGCATGAACCTAACCGAAGCCAAAAATATGATGGATCATATTAAGAAGATAAGGGATGAGGTGGGTATAACAATCATTCTTGTTGAGCACAACATGAGGGTAGTTCTTGGAGTATGTGATAAAATAACTGTATTGAATTACGGGCAGAAAATTTTTGAAGGATATCCAAAAGAAGTAGTAAAAAATAAAGAAGTTATTGAAGCATATCTTGGAGCGGATAGGGCTAGAGAAGATGTTTTTTGAAGTAAGAGATCTGATTGTCCACTATGAAAAAATAGAGGCGGTTAAGGGAGTTTCTATTTCGATCACAGAGGGGGAGTGTGTCTGTATCATTGGATCAAATGGCGCAGGAAAAACTACCATCATGAGGGCAATATCGGGTTTAAAAAAACCAACCAATGGCGAAATTCTATTTCAAGGAAGAAGAATAGATAAACTGCCGGCCCCAAAAATTACGGCAGAGGGGATATCTTTAGTTCCGGAAGGAAGGATGATTTTCCAGGATATGTCGGTTAGGGATAACCTCTTCATGGGTGCATATTTACGTAAAGACCGGAAAAGCGTTACCCATGATTTGGAGGAAATTTTTCACCGTTTCCCAATACTGAAAGGAAGACAAAAACAAATGGGTGGCAGCTTAAGCGGCGGAGAACAGCAGATGCTTACCATTGGGCGTTCCCTTATGAATAAACCGAAAATGTTATTATTAGATGAACCTACATTAGGTTTAGCTCCTTTAATTGTAAATCACATAGTGGAAATTATAAAGGGAATCAATCAAACAGGAATATCTGTCCTGTTGGTAGAACAGAATTCTTATATAGCATTACAAATATCCAAAAGAGGCTACGTTTTAGAAAACGGAAACATTGCCATAGAAGATGAATCTTCGAATTTAATTAACAACGAATATGTAAAAGAAGCCTATCTGGGGGGGAGGTAATAAATATAAGAAAGGAGGTGAAATTCAGATTTATCAACCTAATTTATCAATCTAATTTAAATTTTAAGGAGGACGAAAATGAGAAAGAAGAATTTATTAATTTCAATTTTTTTGTTGGCAATAGGAATATTTTTAAGTCGAGAATCTTTTAGCGAAACTTTATTGATAGGTGTGGATGCACCCCTCACTGGTACTGCGGCATCATGGGGACTTGGGCAAATGCGATCTGCCGAAATGCGTATAGACGAGTACAACGCTAAGGGTGGTCTAAACATTAAGGGCGTAAATTATAAACTTGAACTTGTTGCATATGACAACAAAGCCCAAGCTGCTGAAGCAACCTCTGTTGCAAAAAAACTGGTGTATGAGAAAAATGTTAAATTTATACTGGGTGCAGCTGCTGGAGCAACATGCCGTGGCATCCAGACAGTTACTGGCCCAAGCAATGTAATGTTAACTATGTGTTGTTGGGGAAAGGAACTCTTGGGGAAAGAGGTACCTTTGAATTTTAGAAGCGCCCATACCCCATTTGAGATGGCCGATGCTTTTATGAGTTCGATTAAAAAAACGCATCCCGAAATAAAGACAATAGCCATTTTCTCCCCAAATGATACCAGTGGATGGGATGGAGGCAAGGGTGCCCTCAGAGCAGCTGAAAAATTAGGAATCAACTGCATAGCAGAAGAATATTATGAGAGAGATGTAACAGATTTTCATGCCGTTTTAACCCGTGTTCTTGCTAAGAAGCCTGATTTATTAGAATTGGCTGCATCTGCTATGGGTGCTGGGAGTATCATTTTGAAGCAGGCTCATGAGATGGGTTATAGAGGGTACAAGAGTTGGCTTGCGAATAGCATGCCTTATGGTGTTATGAAAATTGCAGGCGCAGAGCCTAGCGAAGGCCTTTACCAATGTGCAAGTTGGGATTATTTTTCTCCAAAATTTACTTTACCAGAGTTGCGCGAAGCACATAAAAAATATAAGGAAAGATATGGTGAAGAGTGGGACTATTTTGGCTCAGGTAATTACGCCATTTCAAAAATCGTCATTGATAGTATGGTAAAAGCGCAAAGTTTAGATCCCGTTGTGGTGGCCGAAACTATGGTTGCAAACCAGCCATATACGACCATATTTGGACCTGTTATTTTCGGTAACGCAAGTGTTTATGGCCTTCCACGTGCTCTGATGCACCCATTGGTGTTAAGCCAAATACGCGGAGGTAAAATTGTTAATATTTCCTTTGGCTTGCATCCAGAATTGGCCAAGGTAGTAGGGGATTGGAAGTTCCCCAAATAAATGAATATTTAGTTACTTATGATGAGGGAGGATATCATCTTATCCTCCCTATCCTCCCTCGAAGGATTTAAGGAATCCGAAAATGGAAGATATTACTAATATCTTTTTTATGTGTATTGTGAATGCCTTAATGTTTGCGATGTTTTATGTATTGGTATCGCTGGGATTAACCCTTGTTTACAGCATTTTAGATATTGTTAATTTTGCTCATGGCGAGTTTTATATGTTTGGTGGGTTTACTGCTTATGTTCTTTTCTCAAAATTGCATGTTAATTATTTTTTAACTTTGGCAGCGGCTTTTTTAGTAGTTGGCGCCTTTGGTGTGCTTATAGAGAAATTAATCTTTAAACGTTTTCGCGGGATGATATTACAATCCTTTATTGTTTCTTTGGGTCTCATATGGATTTTTAGGGAATTAGCGCGATATATATTTGGACATTGGGAGAAAGAGATACCAGTCGTCTTCAAAGGAATCATCACAGTGGGGAAAATATCTTTTTCTGTGGAGAGGTTAGTTATAACAATTATAGGTTTTTTATTAATTACTGGCCTTTTCCTCTTCATAACTAAGACTAAACACGGAAGAGCCATGAGGGCTCTCGCCCAGAACCCTGATGCCGCTGCCCTGCAAGGGGTAGATATCAATTTTATAAGCGCATTGGCATTTGGTATAGGTTGTGGATTGGCTTCTATGGGTGGTGTATTAGTCGGAAGTTACTTATTCGTAAGCCCGACCATGGGCGCTCATGTGATTATGAAGGCATTTATTATCATCATTCTCGGGGGATTGGGCAGTATTCCAGGGTGCCTATTAGGAAGTTTGACTTTGGGTTTGGTTGACTCTTTCGGGTGTGCCTTTTTTAAGGTCCCTCTTGTGGAATTTATTACCTATATAGTTATATTTGTTTTATTGGTTGTCAGACCAAGAGGTTTAATGGGACATGAATGAAAAAAGTTTGCCAAGATTATTAACCTATACAGGGTTGATAGTCTTAATATTTTTCTCCCCTCTTTTACTGCCTGGCTATTGGGAGTACGTTTTTTCTTTGATTTTTATCAAAATAATTCTTTGTCTTCTCCTAAGGCAAATGATGCTTATGGGACTACTAAACTTATCTATCACCGCTTTTATGGGGATTGGAGCCTATTTTTCTGCTGTAATGACCACCACCTTAGGGATGTCTTTTTGGTTTATAATGCCTTTATCTGGAGTAGTTTGTCTATTTATCGGTGTATGCCTTTCTTTTCCCGTATTAAAGCTTAAGGGGGCATATTTCTTTATTGGTACCGTATGTTTTGCCGTAGCTATAATTATATTTTTTTCTAATTTTTTTATAGGAATCTTTGGAGGTGTACCAGGATTCACGCCTATAGCTGTCCCAAAGATCAAGCTCCTGGGGATAGAGATAAAATTTAATTCCCATATATCCCATTATTATTTAGCGGGTATTTTCATGGCTGTCTCTGCGATTATAATAAAACGGTTTGAATCTAGTCGTTATGGTCTCTATTGGAAGGCAATCAGTCAAGCAGACAGACTCTTAGAAACAATAGGAGTAAATTTATTCAAATACAAAATGATTAACTTTGTCATTTCATGTTTTTTTGGCGGAATTTGTGGAAGTATTTATGCACATATTATTGGAATTGTAACACCCCAAGATTTCGGATTAGAATTTCTCTTTATATTAGTTGCACTTTTAGTTGTCGGCGGAATTGAAAATTTCTGGGGACCAATAATAGGCGTTGTTTTTGTATCGGTAATTGCAGAATTTCTCCGTGGATTTGGCCAATATGAATTGATCGGTTACGGTTTTATCTTAGTTCTTGCTATGGTCTTCTTACCTAAAGGATTAGTCGGGTTGATGGAAAAGATTTTTTCTAATTATAAGGAAAAATTTTTAGTTAAAAAATAGGTCCAACCTGGTATTTAAATTCCTTTTTAGAACATAACGATATTTGTCTGAGTTCATGTTCCAAAATATTGTTGGCAATTCGGTTTGGATTTTTTATAAACTAAATTAATTTTAGAAGGGAAAAACAATCATGAATTATATTATTAAGCCATTGATATTAGGGAAAATGAAAATGAATTGTTCCCTGATGACATATCTTATGAATTTCCATAAAGAACTATGGGTTCCCATAGTATGTTGGTATATTAGTGTAAATGGTAAGAACGTTTTAATAGACACAGGGGCCCCACCCGATATAATGCGCAGATTTTGGTATGACGAGTATGAAGAGGGGATTAGTTTTGAAGAAGCTCTTAATTCAGTAGATATGTCTCCTGGAAGAATTGATGTCATTATTCAGACTCATCTCCATTTTGACCACTGTGGAAATACACGAAAGTGTTACAACGCTCAAGTTTTTATTCAAAAAGAAGAACTCAGATTCGCAAAAGATCCCCATCCTCTCTTTTTTGGTTCTTATCCAAAGTCTATCTTAGAAGGAATTCAATTTAGAGAAATTGAAGGAGATTTTGAAGTGCTTCCTGGGATTCATGTCTTTTATATTCCAGGCCATTCACCCGGTACCCAGGCAGTGTCTATTCAAACGGAAAAGGGTCGCTTTGTACTGAGCGGCTTTTGTTCCATAAAAGAAAATTTTTCACCTCCGGAAAAAATTCGAAAAGCTTGGCCTATCCTTACTCCAGGGGTTCATATCAACAGCCTTGAGGCCTTTAAAAGTGCATTAAGGGTCAAGGAATTGGGAGACATAGTTATTCCTTTACATGATATGGAATATGCATCACAATTGGAGATACCCTGAAGGAATGAATGAGGGTAACCTAATGGCAGTCTAATAGAAAATCACAAAAATATACCTGATTGAGTTGGTAGTATTAAAAAAGTACATAAAAGCTTTTTCCAAGAGAAAGGAGGACCCCTATGGAATTAAATCTTAAGGGGAAGGTTGCTTTTATTACAGGGGCTGGTATGGGCATAGCTAAGGCAATAGCCCTAGCTTTTGCTAAGGAAGGAGTAAATATCTCTTTTTTAGAATTTAATAAAGAACTCATAGAGGAATCAGGAAAAGAAATTGAGAAAATTGGGGTTAAAGTTCTAGCCACTTTAGGTTCTGTCACTGAGGTTGAAGATGTAAAAAAAGCTGTTAATAGCACCATAGATACATTTGGGAGAATTAATATATTGGTTAATAGCGCTGGATCTTCACCGGCAGGTGACGTTTTACCAATATCTCACGAGGATTGGGCACATGCATTTGACGTGAAATTTCTTGGTTACGTGCGATGTGTTAAAGAAATTGTGCCGCATATGATTCGGCAAGGTGGTGGAAAGATAATTAACTTAGTTGGCATTGGATCCACAGAGATTATTCCATTACATGTCGCTGGGGCGGCAAATAATGCCTCTGTTTCAATTCTCACTTCTTATTTAGCTCAGCAGGTTGGTAAACATAATATACTTGTGGTTGGAATTAATCCAGGGCTGGTAGGCCCAACGGTTAAGTTGGCAAAACTTTTTGAAGAAATTTCAAAGAATTGGGGTTGCACTGGTCCAGAATTGGAGAAAACAATGATCGATCGAATCCCACTGGGCCGATTCTGTCATGTCGAGGACATTGCTAATTTAGCAATTTTTTTAGCTTCTGATGCTAATAAATATATTACAGGAGAGGTAATAACTGTTGATGGTGGCTATTGCAAAGCGATCAGGTATAGTTAAAATCTTTTCCGTTTCATTCCACTGTTTATGGAAATAAGGCAATGAAGGGGGTGAGTTATGTGTGCGATTAACGCTAGGAAGGAAGTAGCCTTTAATCGATCCTTCGGGGCTATAGTTCGAACGGAACTGCAAAGTGGCATCCCTGTTAAGGTAATCTATACTCCTGAAGACATAAAGAATCTCCAGTATAAGCAAGATATTGGTGACCCTGGTGAGTATCCTTATACAAGAGGTATATACCCGGAGATGTACCGTAATAGATTGTGGATAAAATCTTTTATAGTTTGCTATAGCACGGCTGAAGATACTAATAAAGCATTTAAGGACTATATTGCTTCTGGTCAAACCGGGCTGCGCCTGCTAGCTGACTTGCCCACACAAAGTGGAATAGATCCGGATCATCCATTGGCCTGGAATAGCATGATGTGTGGTGGTGTGCCCACATATTCACTGAACGTTTATGAAAAGATGCTCGGTGGTCTTCCAATCGAGAATGTTGACTACGAGCTGGCCCATTCTTCAATTTCAAGTGCATTATTCTTTTATTCAATGTTTCCCGCTCTAATGGAAAAAAAAGGTTTAAATATAGCTAACCTTCGTGGTGCGAACATAAATGATCCATTTCGATCAAGGATTGTTTATGACACCCCTGATTGGCGCGATGAGATAAATAGGCGGGTTTGTCTCGACCTAATAGAATTTAGTGCCCATAATACGCCGAAATGGAAGGCATTCGCTCCTAATGGTGTTGATCCCCAGCAAACCGGAGCCAACGTGTTTCAAGAAGTAGCCGAGGTTCTAGGTTCTGCAATGGCAATCTATCAAGATATCATTAAAGAGCGTAGACTTAAGCTCGATGATATTGGGACAACAGTAGTCTCTATGGACGCTGAATCGGATTTCTTTGAGACCATAGCGAAATTTCGAGCTGTAAGAAGAATGTGGGCCAGAATAGCAAAGGAGAAATTAGGGGCAACCACAGAGCGTGCTATGAGTTTACGCATAGGTATTAGAACATCGGGGATCTCTTTACAGACACAGAAACCACTTAATAATGCTGCCAGGGTTACTTTGCAGATATTGAGTTGTGTGCTCGGAGGGGTAAACTCCCTTGATGCTTCGAGCATTGACGAAGCCATCGGCTTACCCTCCACGGAAGCGCGCCATTTCAATATCGATGCTCAACATATAATTACCCATGAAGCAAACGTACCCTTAGTGGCTGATCCATTAGGCGGTTCTTATTATGTGGAATGGCTCACCAATACGATAGAGGAAGGGGCTTACAAGTTGCTCGAGAAAATAGAGGGTAGAGGTGGTATGTGGGAGTGCCTTAAATCAGGTTGGCTCAGAGGGCAGATTGAAGAGAGCAGACTTAAAGTGCAAAAGGAGAAGAGCGAAGGGAAAAGGCTCATAGTAGGTGTGAATGCTTTTCAAGGAGAAGAGGGGTCAATAAATCGAGCGATTGAGCGGACCGCTTACAAGGTACCTTCTAAGAAGGCGAGACTTCAAACAATAGCAAGTATCAAGAAACTTAGAAAGAATCGAAATCAACAACAAGTGAAGGAGGCTCTGAAAGATCTTTACAGAGCGACGAAGGAAGGAAGGAATATAGTGCGTCCCACCATTGAGGCAGCAAAAGCATATGCAACCATAGGCGAAATAGTGGGAGTAGTGCGGATAGCCTATGGTTATAAATACGACCCACTAGCAGCGATAGAAACACCACCGTTCATAAAAGAATTGATTCGTGAGGTCAATCAGTGATGGTTCGACATAAGAAAAAGATAAGGATTATTATAGCGAAAGTAGGTTGTGATATACATGAGAGAGGGGCTCTAACATTGATGCATGCATTTAGGAACGCAGGTATGGAAGTAATTTACACAGGTCGGTATCAAACTCCTGAAGGGGTTGTTAAGACAGCCATACAGGAGGACGCGGATATTATTGCTCTAAGCGATAGTACAGGCAGCATGCTTCATATTGCTACTGCTGTTCTCGAAGCGCTTAAAAAGGAGGGGGTAAGTGATATCCATGTGGTGGCTGGCGGACTAATACCGAGAAGAGACATACCTATTTTGGAAAAAATGGGAGTGACGGGTAATTTTGGACCAGGCACCCCCTTAGAAAAAATAATTGATCATATCGTTAGACTTTGTAGCTTCTAAAGCAAATGACATGCATAATTGTTGGTGATATTCTTAGTATAAAAAATAATTAAATGAAAAGGAGAGAAGAAAAAATGCTTTCCAAAGAGGATTATTTGGATTATTTAAAGGGGGAAAAACCTAATGTTTATGTTCTAGGTAAAAAAGTTGAAGATGTTACTGAAGATCCAGTTTTAAAACCAGCTATTTCAATTATAAATAAATGTTTAGATTTAGCTTTAGATTCAAAGTATATCGATATTATGTTGGGAACATCCCATCTTACTGGAAAAAAGGTCAACCGATTCTCCCACTTAACAATGTCAAAAGAAGACTTGGTAAAAAGATTGGAGCATGTAGCTTTTTTGCAAACTAAAACAGGCAGTTGCACAATGAGGTGTGCAGGTACTAACGCCTTAAATGCACTTTACAGTATAACTTATGATATGGATAAAAAGCTTGGGACAGATTATCACGAAAAGTTCATAAATTATGTAAAGCATGTCCAAGAAAATGATCTCATTGTAGGCTGTGGCATGATGGATGTAAAGGGGGTAAGACCTTTAAGACCTCATCAACAACCCGATCCGGACTTTCACTTGAGAATAGTTGAAGAAAGAAGCGATGGCGTTATAGTAAGAGGATGCAAAGCCCATCAAACTGTATCTGCCATATCCCATGAATACCTTATAGTTCCCTGTAAAGTTCTCGGAGAAAATGAGAAAGAGTATGCCATTGCCTTTGCAATTGACATAAACGCAGAAGGAATAATTCATATTCAACAACATAACTTCCAGGATTCAAGACATGTAGTAGCTGAACAAGGGAGTATCGATTTTGGAAATATCAATTATGGATCCTCTTTTGCTTGTACATCATTAATGATATTTGATAATGTTTTTGTCCCAAATGAGAGGATATTTATGCATGGGGAATATCAATATACATACCCCCTGATTAGAAGATTTAGTGCTCATGCTAGATTGGCAGAAGGAGGATGCAGACCAAGGATGATCGATTTATTAATTGGTGCCGGACAAGCTCTTTCTGAATATAGTGGCTTGGATAAAGAAACACATATTAAGGATAAACTTACACAATTGTCTTTTTTATCACAAAGTATTAAAGGCCCAGCCATTGCAGCTGCTTACCAAGGGTCTATAACCCCTTCTGGCGTATATATCCCTGATTTTTTATTGTGCTCTACAAGTAAATTACAGGCAATCCATGCTAATTATGAGGCTAATAAACTGATCAACGACATTGCTGGAGGCTTTATAAACAGCATGCCATCCGAAAAAGATTATAGAAATCCAATATTACATAACTTTATGGAAAAGTATTTAGCTAGAGCACCGGGTGTACCAACTGAAAACATTATTCGGATATTTCGATTTATTGAAAGTATATCTATGAGTCCGGTTGTCGGTGCATTACATTATGGGGGTGGAACCCTTGAAGCACAGAATGTTACGATAAGAGGAGAGACCGATTTTCAAGAATATAAGAAATGGGCACTATCCTTGGCCGGAATTACCCCGGAAATTCCTTAATTGGGCTGATACTGCGGTAGAATATTTCTTCTTTTAGATAGAACTTTAGCACTGATATAGGGAATTTTGGAGAAAGGGAAAAACGTCGATTTTGATTCTTCCATTCTTACCCACCACTGGAATTCATTAACTACTTGTGCGGCCGACTTGAGAAAAAGGGGATAGATATTAAGTTAAACACGAAAGTAACCCGTCAAATTGTGGATAGTATGAATCCAGGGGTCGTCATCTCAGCGACAGGGGCTTTTCCGCTAATCCCCCCCTCTTCCCGGTGTTGAATTAGACAATGTGGTCTCTGCCTGGGATGCTTTGCTGCATCCTGAGAAAGTGGCGGACAACGTGGTGATCATCGGGGGAGGAATGGTTGGCTGTGAAGTAGCGAGCTATCTATCCGCGCAAGGTAAGAAATCCACCATTGTGGAGCAACTTGAAGATATAGGTTTAGATATTGAATTGAGGTTAAGAAAGGTTATAGCTGAAGGACTGCGGAAGACTGGGGTAACCATAATGACGAGGATCATGGTAAGAGGAATAACTAAAGAGGGACAGTAACTAAAGAGGGACAGTAACTAAAGAGGGAGTTATAGTCGATTGCAATGGGGAGTCAAAGGTTATGGCTGCGGATACCGTGGTGCTAGCGGTTGGCCATCGATCTGATAGGACACTCCTATGGGAACTGGAAACTGCTAAGGTGGAGGTGCATGTTATTGGAGATTGTGTAGTGCCACGTAATATTATGCAAGCCACATCTCAAGGCTTTCATATCGGGTGCTGCTTATAAAATTTTTGTCCCAGGACATTTATCTTCTAACTTGTTATTACCTGCTTTTCTCAGGGTTGGCTCAGGCAAGAGGGCATGATTTCGGAGAGAAATATGTATCGGATCGGAATAGATATTGGAGGGACTTTCACAGATGTGGTTCTTTATAATGAAGATTTGAAAACAACTCAGATCACCAAAACAACGACTACTCCGGAGAACCCGTTTGTGGGCGCACAAAAAGGTATGAGAAACTTAGGTGTCAATTTAAAGTTGCTGTCAGATCTTACTCATGGCACAACGGTTGGAACGAATGCTATCATCCAAAAAAGAGGGGCTCGGGTAGCTATGATTACAACCAAGGGTATGAGGGATATACTAGAAGCAGATTCAGGGGTTCGAGGGATACTATATGACATAAAGGGAAGAAGGGCAGAGCCCCTGGTGAAAAGATCGTGGCGCTACGAAGTAACTGAGCGAGTGCTATTTAATGGAGAAGTTGCCCAGCCTCTCGATATAGAAGAGTTAAAGAAGGTTCTATGTCGCATTGCCGAGACCAATGCGGAGGCAGTAGCTGTGTGCTTTTTGCATTCATACGTGCAGGACGAGAATGAAAGGAAAGCTGAAGAGCTGATTAAGAGAATCTTGCCTAATCTGTTCGTTTCAGTCTCCTCAAAGGTGAGTAGGTACGCACGTGAATTCGAAAGATTCTCCACTACTGTTCTGAATAGTTATACGGGACCTTTGGTAAGCCCTTATATCAGCGCAATACATAATTTACTGAAAAAGGAAGGCTACGATAATCCACTCTGGATAATGACCGCTGCAGGTGGGGCAGTTGCCGCTGAGGTGGCTCAACAATGTCCTGTCCTGACGATCAACTCAGGGCCGGCTGCTGGTGTCGTAGCAAGTGCCTATCTTGCTAAACTCCTGGGATACGAAAATGTAATTTCTTGTGACACAGGGGGAACAAGTGCAGATATTTCTCTTATTAGATCCTATGAACCAAGTATTATTAGGGATGTGCAGGTTAGCGGCTATCCTAATGTCGCACCTCAGTTGGATATAGTTACAATCGGTTCAGGTGGGGGTACTGTGGCTTGGGTCGACAGTGTTGGGGCGTTTAACCTAGGACCTCTCAGCATGGGGGCTGACCCTGGGCCAGCTTGCTATGGGTTAGGGGGAGCTGAAGCGACAGTAACGGATGCTGCTTTGTTACTTGGTTGGATTAATCCTAATCGCCCACTTGGTGGAGAGGTTACTTTATACCCAGAACTAGCCAAAGAGGCTATTTTCAAAATAGCCAGCTCTTTAAAGGTAAAGGATGAATACCAGATGGCCGAAGCGATTGTTAAGCTGGCCACAACCAAAATGGTGGGCGGAATTAAGACAGTTTCCACTGGCAGAGGGCACGACGTACGGGACTTCACCCTCATTGCTTTTGGAGGGGCTGGCCCCATGTTTGGGACCCGGATTGCCTTTGAACTCGGCATTTCAAGAGTAGTAATCCCTTTAGGACCAGGAAATTTCTGTGCAGCCGGGATGTTACAGTGCGAAGTGATCCATCAACTCCTTAAGCCGATAAGGATGATGACGTCACAGACTACCATCGAGGATCTCCGCTCCATGTTTCAAGAACTTGAGGGAAATGGAAAACAACAACTGATGAATGAGGGTTTTGGTATGGAGAATATACGTTTCGACGAGAGACTGGCGATGAGGTACCCCGGGCAGCACTTTACCTTAGAACTACCGCTGAGAACCTCCATCGAAGATCTGGAAAAGACATTCTACAAGCACCATCAGGAAGTTTATCGGTTTGCATTCAATGAGCCAGTGATGATAACCGACCTTATCGTTAATGCGTACGGTTCGAAACCGAAGTCAATGTTGGAAAAACCACTGACAAAAGCCAAGGAAACGGCGGATGCTCTATGTGAAAGGCGGCAAGTGCGGTTTGGAGGGCGATTCAGAGAGACGCCGGTTTACCGCCGGGATGATGTGCCAGTAGATTCCCACCTTTGTGGTCCGGTAATTTTCGAGGAACTGGGATCTACAACAATCGTTGAGCCGGGATGGGCAGCTAAGGTCGACGGGATGGGAAACTTAATCCTTGAGAGAACATAGCTATGGAAAAGGAAGTTGGGAAAGTTGATCCCATTACTTTGGCTGTGGTGAATGAGGGATTTATCCAAATAGCGCGGGAGATGCGTGCTAATACAATACGATGTGCTTGCTCCCCTGTCATCGCCTTTATGGAGGATTTCTCTTGTGCCACCTTTGACATGAAAGGCAACGTCATTGCCCAGGGGGAGGATCACCCGGGGCATGTGCTCCCCACCCCACGGTCTATTCAAGCTTGCATAAAGGATTTGGGGACATTAGAGCCCGGTGATATTGCCATCCATAATGACGGTTATCGAGGTGGGACTCATCTCAACGATGTCACCACCTTTTTACCTGTTTATTTTAGGGGGGAACCCCTTGTCTACAGTGCTATCAGAGCGCACTGGCCCGACGTGGGGGGATCACAACCTGGTAGTTACTCGGGCCTCAATACGAGTGTTTACCAAGAAGGGATACGTATTCCCCCGATGAAAATCTGTAGAAATGGGAGATTCAACGAAGAAGTCTTAAAACTATTCTACGCGAACATGCGCAACCCAAATATTGTACGAGGAGATTTTTTCTCTTTCGTTGCCGGTTGTCATAGAGGTGAGGATTTGGTTCTGGAATTGGCAGAGCGGTATGGAGCGGAAACGATTCGGCAATGCATCAAAGAAATACTCGATCTCGGCGAGGCAAGGATGAGGAAGGGAATCTCGGCAATTCCTGATGGTGAATATTATTATGAGGACTACCAAGAGTTCTTTGAGGATGGAAAGTTTGATCCTGTGATTATCCGGGTGAAGGTTACTGTCATGGGTAGTGATATAACCGTCGATTTTACAGGCTCCTCGCCCCAAGTGCCGGGCACCGTCAATGCGGGTTACGCAGTGACCGAAGGGGGAGCTCTCATCGCCTTAAAAGCAATCTTAGATCCGGCCAGCCCAGTAAATGGGGGTTGCTTCCGTCCTGTTAAATTTATCATTCCTGAAGGTACCATCGTGAACCCTAAGCCCGATGCGCCAATAGGAGCTCACGGCGAGATCAGGAAAAGGGTTCTTTCCGTAGTGATGGGTGCCCTTTCCAAAGCAGTACCGGATTTAGTCTGTGCGGCTTCCCACGGATGCTCGGGCCCTGTTTCCTGTGGGTTCCCAATCCCTGAGACGGGGGGTACAGCATTGTATTATGAAATCCCTGAAGGCGGGTGTGGTGCCCTCAAAGATTTAGATGGGGCGTCCGCAACGGGTGATGTAGATTTTGGCTCTGCGATAAGAACCATTCGGACTTTGGAGCAGATGGAGGTGGAGGCTCCCCTATTGATAGAGAAGACTGAGTTTGCAATCGACTCCGGCGGGCCAGGAAAGACTAGGGGAGGCTTGACCATTACGCGTAATCTAAGGTGCTTAGCTGATGGCATTTTCGGCATGTTAGGGGAGCGTGGGGTCATCCCTCCTTGGGGATTAGCTGGCGGATTCTGGGGCTACCCGCATAGGGCAGGCTTTGTGAGAAATGGGGAACAAAAGATGCGGGATTTCAGGATCCCTGCAAAAGAAACAGGCTTTCTTGTTCGCAAGGGGGACTTACTGATTCTTAAACTGGCTGGAGGCGGAGGGTACGGTGATCCCTTGGAAAGGGATCCCGAAAGAGTGAGAAAAGATGTGGAGGAAGGTTACGTATCGAAGGAACAAGCTTACGAATATTACGGCGTCGTATTAAGAAATGACTTGTCTATTGATGAGCAACAAACAGAGGCGTTAAGGCAGCAGATACTCAGAGAGCGTGTCTGGTTAGAGGTCGTTCATTCAGAAGAGTATCCATATGTAGGAGTGCGAGGAGAACATAGAATATGCCGCCTTTCACCCAAAACTGCACAAGTCCTTCATGCTGAGGATAACGACCTTTTGGAATTTCTAGGCAAAAACATTTGTCCTCTTCGCGCATGGCTTACTGTTGACCCAGCCATGGAGTCAGAAATAGTACCTTTCGATAAATTAGGACAGTCGATTCTAGGAGTCAACCCTAAAGACAGAGTATGGGTACGAAGGATTACTGCAACCTCCCGATACTATTCGAGAGATACTGAATGTATTATTTTCCCAGTAAAAGCTCAAGGGACGTAGCTGACTTTTTGAAGCAAAAGGGTGGTTAAAGGAGATAGGTATATATATGTTCAGAAGAATGAAAGGTTTGGAATTGATCGTCAAAGTTTGTATGGGGGTTAAGCCTGGCCAACATGTATTAATCATTACAGATGATTATGCTCGGTCTATCAAAATTAGCCAGCAGGTTGCTGAACTTTGTGGTCTGGAAGGGGCGGAGCCAGTTATAGCTATCATGGAGCCGCGTACACATTATGGTCATGAGCCACCCAGGTCAATAGCAGAAGCTATGCAGGCAGCCGACCTTATTTTTTACTTGGCCGAGACATATGATATCACTCATACTGACGCTGCCAAAAGAGCAAGGGAAAAAGGGATAAAGTCAGTTTTAACGATATCACATATTTCAGAGGATTACTTCGATAGAGAGATCTCGGTTGACGATTTAAACAAGATAAGAGAAAGGTCTGAGCACTTAGCTGAAATAGAATCGCGCGCCAATGAGGCAAGGATCACTTCGCCTTACGGAACCGACATAAGGATGAGTCTTAAGGGTAGAAAAGGCTTATCTATTCACCCCTTAAGTGGGGCAGCTATAGTTGTTGTTCCAGATTATGCTGAAGCGGCTATCTCACCAGTAGAAGGTTCTACCGAAGGCGTGTTAGTAGTTGACGCTTCGGTGCAGGGTTGGAACTTTCTGTTAAGAGAACCTCTCAAGTTGGTTATTAAGAGTGGGAGAGTTACAGAAGTTTCGGGTCCCGAGGAATACGTGGCGAGGCTTAAGAGACTGTTAGCTATGGACGAGAATGCACATAACTGTGCGGCCGAATTAGGGATCTCTACAAGTCATACCATACCGAAGGATCTAAGGGGAGGAGTGTGGGATTATGGGATAGCGGGCAATATTCACATAGCAGCGGGGCGAAACAATGATATTGGAGGTCAGACGTTTAGCCAAGTCCACATTGACTTACTATTGACCAAGGCTACAGTATGGTTGGACGATTTATGTGTCTTGGAGAACGGTGAACTGAAAGTTTAGGCTTCGAGACAGAGATTGAAGACGATTCGAAATTTATGAAACGAGCGAGGTAATTAGGCATGGATATTAGATTTCTGTCAAATCAGCTGGAAGGGATGATTATTAAGAAAGTCGATCATATTGGGATAGCGGTGAAAAGTATAGATGAAACCTTGAACAAATGGAAAGCCTTATTTGGAGTTAAGGCACAGCATATTGAAACTATAGAAGAACATTTCGTCCGGGTGGCTTTTGTTCCAATGGGCGGAATATTAATAGAGTTTTTGGAGCCTTCTGAGCCTGGGGCAGGGGTCATTGCCGAATTTTTAGAAAAGCACGGAGAAGGTTTTAACCATATAGCATATAGGGTAGAAGGGTTAGAGACCTTATTAACAGAGATGAAAAAGAAAGGATTTAGTCTATCTGCCATTTACCACAAAGATGAGAGACCCCGCAGTGGGTCTAGAGGTTCTTTAATTGCATTCCTGAATCAAGAGGAAACAAACAATGTATTCATTGAGTTAGTAGAGATGAAAGATGAACCTGCATAGAATGAAAAATAAGACAGTCCATTCTTGGGTCGTGTGGTATTGAAAAGGCTTTAAAAAATTAAGAAAGGAAAAGGAAATGGCATTCGGGAAATTTTTGGATCTCTTTGAATCGAGAACAAGAAAATCCAGAGCCCTGTGGGAAGAGGCAAGACAAATTATGCCTGGAGGAGTGGCCGGCAGCGCGGCGTATCTTGAACCTTACCCGCTCTATATTGAGAAGGGGGTGGGTGCGAAGCTTGTTGATATCGATGGGAACGAATATATTGACCTGCTTTTGGGCGGCTTTCCAAACATTCTGGGCCACAGCCCGCAGGTGGTTGTAGAAGCCGTTAAGAAGCAGCTGGACCGTGGGACATGCACTCTCCTGTTTAATGAAATAGGAGTAAAATTAGCAAAAAAAATGCGGCAGTTTATGCCTCATTTGGAAATGGTTAGGTTTACCAACACAGGTTCGGAAGCTACGATGTTTGCTCTTAGAGCAGCTCGATCTTGGACGAAGAGGGATAAGATAGCAAAGCCCGAAGGAGGATATAATGGGCAACACGACTATGTCTTAGTGAATAGTATTAGTGGGCGAACCGCAGGAGATGAAGAGAGGCCTACTTCTATAGCCGATTGTGCCGGTATACCTCAATTTATAGTAGATAATACAATTATCTTTCCGTGGAATGATATCGATGCAACAGTTTCCATAATCAAGGAGCACGCTAATGAGTTGGCTGCAGTGATTCTTGAGCCAATGCAAGGCTTTGGTATGGGAGATATTCCAGCTGACAGGGAGTATTTAGAAGCGCTCCGGGAAATAACAGAGGAGGAAAACATAGTATTAATCTATGATGAGGTCGTCACAGGGTTTCGCTTAGCTGGAACCGGAGGGGCCGTCAAATATTACGGTATTGTACCAGATCTTGCCTGCTATGGTAAACCTATAGGAGGCGGCTTACCCATAGGGGCTTATGGTGGACGTAGAGACATCATGGACCAGACGTGCAATCCCGTTGCGGATCCAGAGTATAGAATATTCCACTCAGGGACTTTTACGGGTAATCCGATAGTAATGGCAGCAGGCCTGGCCTGCCTGGAGGAGCTGGAGAGTAAAGATTATTCGTACGTAGATAACCTTGCCGAAAAAATCCGTGTAGGATTGCGTACGATAGCGGGCGAACAGGGCTTTGACGTTCAGATAACAGGGGTTAGTTCAATGTTTTACGTACATTTTAATAGTCATCCAGTTCGAAACATGCGAGACAAATTGAGAGACGATGCGAAGAAGAATCGTGAATTTTCTATGGGGATGATTGTAAATGGTGTCTACCTGCCCCCTCTACACCCAGGGGCTATATGCTTTGCACATACAGAAAACGATGTAGCTTACATTTTAAGTGTTGCTGAAAAAGTGTTAAAAGAGATGAAGCAATAAAGCTTATAGGATTTCTGGCAGCTTTTGGCAATGACAATTTGTCTCGTGGGAGCGACGATATTCTTGGAATGGGACGTCCCGCAACGATGCGCGCCTTCATAAGAAATTTAGATTTGGTTTGGCTTTTAGCTATTCTATCGCAAGATCAAAGAATTGAGAGAAATTCTTTAGTGAGTAAGTATAACAGCTATCGTTTTAGAGTTGTGATATCAAGATTTGATTTTTTTCACAGTAGTGGGAGTTAAAATTTTTGGGGGCCTGTAGTTGGAGTTTTGGTTTTATCCGTTGTTGGTGAACTCTTACGTGGTTTAGGTCAATATGAATTGTTTTGCTATGGAATTATTTTGGTTTTTGCTTTGCTTTTTATGCCCATGGGATTCTTGGGTTTTTATGAACGGGTTTCGAATAAGATAAGATTCAGCGAGAAGAGAGTGTCGCAGTGAAAGGGTGTTTAAAATCTTTTATAAAAACTTCTATCCCTTTCAGAAATGATCAAGAAATGAAAGCAAATGATCTTTGCATTTCATTAATACGCATAACGAGAGGGGGGAATGGACTTTGAAGATATCCTTTTGGAAAAAGAAGGTGGCGTGACGACGCTGACCTTGAATCGACCAGATCGGCTCAATTCTTTCACAACACAAATGTACAGAGAACTCTCTAATGTCATGAACCAAATCAAGATGGATGACGAAATCAAGGTAATTATTCTTACAGGTGCGGGAAGGGGATTTTGTGCCGGATCCGATGTTTCAGATCGTCTGGCAAGCCGGGTTGAAAAAACAGGTGAAGAAAATCGTTTTGAAACTCTTCAACCGGTCGGGGCGATTGCGTTAGATATTGCTGGTCTGGACAAGCCCATGATTGGGGCTATAAATGGTGTGGCTGTGGGAGCCGGTTTATCCCTAGCCTTGCTTTGTGACATAAGATTCGCATCTGAAACTGCCCGTTTTGGCGCTGTTTGGATAAATATGGGTCTCATCCCTGACGTAGGCGCGACCTATTTTCTTCCCCGAATAGTGGGCATGGAAAAAGCTTTAAATCTAATGCTAAGTGGAGAAGTTATCAATGCTGAAGAGGCTTTCAGAATCGGTTTGGTAAGTCGAGTCGTTCCACATGAACAATTAATGGCAACAGCTAAAGAGCTTGCTACTAAAATTGCAGAGGGGCCCTCAGTGGCTGTTGAACTGACAAAGCGTGGTTTACGAAGGGCGTTAAACAATGATTTGAAAGTCCAATTGGACTATGAAAGTTACGCACAAAACCTATGTCGGAAAACAGAAGATCATAAGGAGGCAATTCAAGCTTTCATAGAAAAAAGAAAACCCAAATTCAAAGGAATGTGATATTATTGTTGAAAATCAAGATAAGCAAAACAGAGAACTATCATTCTGCGGTTCCACATCGATTCCAAGATAGCTAATTGAGTTCGAGGCCGGATCAGTCAGGCATAGATTGGAGGTGACTTATTAAAGGCGCCATGATCCTTGGATATAGATTAAGATCAATAAACCATTGATTCTAATTAACAGGAGGGAGGGAGATGAAAATGTTAAGGGGAAAATGTGTTATCTCTGGGATAGTCCTTGTTTTAATGTTAGTTGGACTGACAGTCACGGCATCAATTGCTGCACCTCCTAAAACCGCCGGATTACCAGAAATTTTGATGTGGAGTTCATATGATGTGGGTTCAGGAGGCTTCATCCAGGCAGGCGCAATGGCCGATGCACTTAGAAAACAATTCAATATCAAAGTACGGATATTACCTTCGGGCACCTCTGTTGGTAGATTAACACCCTTGAAGACAGGTGCTGCTTCATACGGTTTTCTTGCTGATGAAACCTATTTTGCGGTGGAAGGTTTATATGAGTTCGCTGGATACATGTGGGGTCCTCAAGATCTGAGGGTAGTTTTACAACATCCGGCAGCGATCAGTCTGGTAGCCACCGCTAAAAGCGGTATTAAAACACCTGCAGATTTTAAGGGGAAAAGAGTAGCGTGGGTTTTAGGCTCCCCGACAATTTATAAGAAGGCGGAGGCATTACTTGCCTTTGCAGGGCTGACTTGGAGCGATGTGCAAAAGGTAGAATTTCCTGGTTATGCTGGTTCTCTTAAAGGTTTAGTGGAAGATAAGGTTGATGCGGCAATCACCATTCCAACTGCCTCGATTATGTATGAGCTTGAATCGTCTCACATGGGGATTTATTGGCCGGAGTTTCCGGCATCGGATAAGGAAGGGTGGGCGAGGGTCAGGAAGGTCGCTCCCTGGATATCACCAGGGAAAGAAGATCGCGGGGCTGGATTAAAGAAAGGGCAACCCCGCGAGCTCCCTATCTATAGCTATCCACAGTTGGTGACCTATGCCAAACAGAGCGCAGGCGAAGTTTATGCTCTGCTTAAGGCACTCGATGAAACGTACGACCTCTATAAGGATACGGATCCCGTAATGCCAGATTGGGCTGTTTCCAAAGCAGGGAAGAGTCCTGCTGGCGCCCCCTTCCACGAAGGGGCGATAAGGTATTTGAAAAAAAGAGGGATATGGAAAGCAGACGATGATCAGTGGAACAATCAATTTTTGCAGCGTATGAAGAAAATCCAAAATGCGTGGAAAACAGCGATAGAAGAGGCCACCGAAAAAAGAATCTCTGAAAAAGATTTTTCTGATTTTTGGTTGAAAAAGAAATCAGAAGCAGTCGTTGATTAGCGTTACCAAGTGGAAGAGAGATCCTCATGTAAAAATTACATAAGATCTCTCTTCTAGAGGGTTATTCGAAATGTTGTGTTGAATTTTGCATGAATAAGTTTCCTTTAAAAGAGGAGATTCAATCATGGCAGGGGCTCGAAGGTTCGAAAAAAAATCCTACATATGGAAAATCATTTTTACCACCTTTTTCTTTATTGGCATTTTAGTAGCGATCAATCAGGTGTTTGATTTACGTTTGCTCGGTTTTTCACTCCTTGAAACATCCTACTTTTATTTGATATTAAGTCTTTTTCTGTCCGTGACGTTTCTTCTTTATCCCGCCTCCGAGTCAGCTCCAACTGATAAACTACCTTGGTATGACGCTATCCTTTTTTTAGCGACCGCCGTTACGGGTTTATATTTCTGCACGCATGGATTCGATATTATCCAACTCGGGTGGGAATATACCGCTCCATTGACGCCGACCATTTTTAGTATTTTGTTATGGGTTCTTGTCTTGGAGGCAGTTAGGCGAACGACAGATATTTACATGGTCCTGACGTGCTTAATTATTTCTTTATACCCCCTTTTTGCAATTCATATGCCTGGTGTTTTCCAGGGACAGTCCTATGATATTCCGACGACAGCCAGGTTGTATGCAATGGGTAGAAATGGAATTATAGGAATTCCCCTGGATGTCGTTTGTACTCTTTTGATTGGCTTTATGGTGTTTGGCATTGTATTGCAAAGCACGGGGGGAGGTACGTTTTTTTTCAAGTTGGCAGAGTCTCTGCTCGGCCATACCCGTGGTGGCGCGGCAAAGATCAGCATATTAGCGAGCTCTTTTTTTGGGATGATAAGCGGGAGTACGACCTCCAATACTCTTGCGATCGGTTCCATGACCATCCCTGCAATGAAATCTACGGGTTTTGCTCCACATTATGCCGCGGCGATTGAAGCCTGTGCTTCTACCGGGGGCCCAATTATGCCACCGGTGATGGGGGCCGCTGCCTTTATCATGGCATCTTTTCTTAATGTGCCTTATTCCTACGTCGCGATAGGGGCATTCATTCCTGCTTCTCTTTATTATTTAGGCCTATTCGTACAAGTAGATGGATATGCGGCAAAAATAGGCCTGAAGGGTCTCCCTAAAGACCAACTGCCCCCCTTTTGGAAGACCCTAAAGGATGGCTGGTTCTATATTTTGGTAATTGTATTGTTAATCTATCTATTGCTATTTTTGAATTTTGAAGGAAGGGCTCCTTTCTATGCAAGTGGTGCCATGTTCATCCTATCGATGTTGAAGAAAGATACTCGCCTGAATTGGAAGAAGTTTATCACAATGATCACTGACATAGGCAAAGTGATAACTCAGTTGGTGGCGATTTTAGCTGCGGCCGGACTGATCATCGGTGGTCTTTCAGTTACTGGCGTTGCTCTCGCTTTTTCCAGTGAGTTGGTAGGGGCTGTAGGGAATAACGTCTTCCTCATTCTTCTGACGGGAGCCTTTGCAAGTTTTGTATTAGGATTGGGCATGACGATCACAGCTTGTTATATTTTTTTAGCGATTGTCATGGTTCCCGCACTCATTAATTTGGGGATTGACCCTTTGGCAGCACATTTGTTTGTTTTTTATTGGGGCGTTTTGTCCGAGATTACACCACCCGTAGCTCTTTGTGTCAGTGCAGCCAGTGGATTGGCGGGTTCTGATTTTATGAAGACAGGATGGACCGCCATGAGGCTTGGCGCAATAAAATATATTATTCCTTTCTTCTTTGCGTATAACCCTGCTTTGTTGACGCATGGAACATGGTCGGAGGTTTTAATCGCGACAGTCTTCGCTATCGTGGGCATTTTTTATTTGGCTTCCGGTTTAGAAAATTATCTTTGGGGTGTAGGGAATTTAAAATGGCCCTGGCGTATTTTTTTAATCGTAGGTGGGCTGTTAACAGCATTTCCTGAAATTGTTACGACGGTGATTGGTTTGCTCTTGGTAATTCTGATTCATTTCATTAATTATTTGGCAGTCAGAAAAATGAAGTTTGTAAAACTTTAAGACTTTAGCTCCTGGTTTATAAGGTGAAAGCTAAAGGGATTCGTATTCATTAATTTCAAGAACCCCTAATTTTCCTGCTCTTTTCCCATTACTGACCTTCACAAGATTTCGCCCATACTAACGACTTTTTTACAATTTATTTGTGGGAAAATTACAGACAAAGTTTTTTACTTGACATAAGAATTAAAATTAATATACAATGATATAAACAAAATTGTATACAATTAATTAATATATATCAATTCAGCAAGTTATGCAGCTCAAGAACCAAATAAACGGCAGATCTCGAAGAGAACATATAGCGGGGGTTTTAAGGGAATCTATTTATTCTGGTTATTTGCCTCCTGGTTCAAAATTAGTTGAATCCCAGTTGGCGAGCCAATTTAAGACAAGTAGAACCCCAATAAGGGAAGCAATTCTACAGTTGGAGTCTGAGGGAATTATTAAAATTTTGCCTAACAAGGGGGCAGTTGTAAATATCCTTTCCATAGATGAAGTAGAGGAAATTTATATAATATTTGGGTCCTTATCAGGGACTGCTGCAAGTCTAAGTGTCCAGCTCGTTTCTGATGACGACATTGAAAAAATGGAAACTTACGTCGTTAAGATGGAAGCTATAAGAGATAATGATGATAGAAGAGAATATTTTATTCTAAACAATGAATTTCATTCAGCCTTCTTAAAACCCTGCGGGAAAAGACTGTTGCTTAAATTGATTAAAAATTATACGAAACAAGTTGGACGTTACTGGTATCTTTTACTTTCCCATACCAAAAATATGGAATTATTTTCTGAAGAGCATAGAGATATTCTTGAGGCTTTTAAATTAAGAGATCCGAAAATGGTAAAAGAAAGAGTGGAAACTCACATAAGGTCGTTTGGTAATATTGTAGTGCAAAGTTTGAGGTCCATATCTACCTTCGAATCAATCTACACACCTGCTTCGGTAGAACAAAGGATTATTGATTTAAAAATACCTATAGCCATTAACCCTCAATCAGATCAAAGCTTGGGAAAGGATGGGACAAAACATTTTAAGAACAAGGGTGTTTAACTTAGAATGAGAATCAGAGTCGACAGTTCAAATTTGGATTGTTTTTCTTTAGAGTATCCTTCTAAAGAAGAGAAAAAAGGTATGCTCTTCAATATCCAAAGATTTTCAATTCACGATGGTCCTGGTATCAGGACGACTGTTTTCATGAAAGGGTGTCCACTGAAATGCCAATGGTGTTGTAACCCTGAGTCCCTAGATATAAACCAAGAGATCATGGTACATAATATAAAATGTGTCCATTGCGGAAAATGCAAAGAAATTTGCCCAGAAGATGCTGTTATATCAATTGATGGGAATAGGAGGATAGATTTTTCAAAGTGTACCTCCTGTATGGAATGTGTAAAGGTGTGTCCCACAAAAACGATAGAATGTATAGGCACTTATTTGAGCGATGATGAGGTGGTGAAAGAGGTAAAGAGAGATTTCCTTTTCTATCAAAATTCAGGCGGAGGGATGACCATATCGGGAGGGGAGCCTTTGCTTCAGTGGGAGTTTACTCAAAGCATATTGAAAGCATGTAAAGAGGAGGGATTACATACTGTTTTAGATACCTGTGGTTATGCTTCTTGGGAAGTAACGGAGGAAGTTTTGAAATATGTTGATTTGGTCCTTTTTGATGTGAAGCATACAGACAGAGAACTGCATTTAAAAGGTACAGGAGTTTCAAACACGTTGATACTTCAAAACCTTGAGAGAATAGCCTCGCAAATCAGAACATGGATTCGGTTTCCAGTGATACCCGGGTTTAACGATTCCCAGAAAAATATTAAAGAAGTTGCCTATCTCGCCTCACGGTATGAAGTTGAAAAGGTATCCCTTTTACCTTACCACGAGTTTGGAAAATCCAAATATGAGAAATTGGGAAGAGATTATCTATTTCAATGTACGGATAAAATAAGTGAAAAATATTTGGAAGAAATAAGGATGGTATTTGGTGAAAAAGGGGTTAACGTTACATTAAATGATTAGAGGCTCTTCGTTAAAAAAGGAGGGAAGAAAGATGGAAAAAAGGATAATGATATTAAGGGAAAACAGGCCATTGAAGACATTGAGAAGCACTCAGAGAGGTTACGAGAAAGAGGGGGAGATTACCCCGTATCGTTCGGAGGTCAGGCTTTGCTTAGAGCGAGCAAGGTTTATAACCGAGAGTTTCCAACAGAATGAGGGGAAACTCATGATATTGAAAAAGGCCAAAGGATTAGAAAATATATTGAAAAATATGACGATCTACATAGAGGATGGTCAACTTATTGTGGGGAATTATGCAAGCACCCCTTGGTCTCTGACCTGCTATCCTGAAATGTCTTTAGGATGGATGAACAAAGCAGTCAACAATGGATATCGATGTCTCTTAGATGATGAAGGAAGAAAAGAATTAGCGAAAATTGCTGTTTATTGGAAGGACAAATCAGCTCAGGGTAAGGAGAGGAATTTTCTTCCAGATGATTTAAAATCTTATTGGGCCTATAACGGGGCAACCGTGGTATGGTTTGGAGCCGATTCAGGTGTTCCCGATTATGAGAAGTTGTTTAATATTGGTCTGAATGGACTCATTGCCGAAGCGGAGAGCAGGCTGAAATCGATATCTGATTTGACCATGTCCCCCAAGGATTATGTTGAGGCTAAGATCTTTTTAGAGTCGGCAATCATTGCGATGAAGGCGGCGGTTGATTTTGGGAAAAGATTTGCTGCAAAAGCCCGCGAAATGGCTCTTAATGAAAAGGATATCCAGAGGAAAAAGGAGCTTGAAAAGATTGCAAGTAATTGTGAACGCGTGCCAGGAGATCCCCCCAGGGACTTCCATGAAGGGCTCCAATTTTTCTGGTTCATTCATCTTATTACCCATATGATCGAATTATATATGAATGGCTGCGCCGTGAGATTTGATCAACTGATGTATCCACTTTATGAAAAAGGTAAAAGAGAAGGAAAGATTGACCGAGAAAACGCTCTCGAATTGTTGGAATGCTTATTCTTGAAAATGGATGAGCACACCCAATTGATGCCAGCCATCACGGCTGGGGGTGTCGGTGCAGCCCATGGCTGGAGTACGGTGACGATAGGGGGGGTTGACCGTTTTGGTCAAGATGCGAGTAATGAAGTATCGTATTTGATCCTGGACGCATGCAAGGAATTGCGTTTACCCCAACCGTCAATTGCATTTCGCTATCACGACAAGATTCCCCACAACCTTGTTCTTAAAGCTCTCGAGCTGGCGCATACAGGAGTTGGGTACCCTGCTTTCTTCAATGACAAATATGAGATTCCTATGCTGGCCAAACTGGGTATTCCGATAGAAGATGCCAGGAATTATGGAATTGAGGCATGTATGAGATGGACCATTCCAGGCAAGAACATCGTTTATCGAGCTCTGTGCGGAATGGTGATTCTCCCAAAATTCTTAGAACTGGCCCTGAACAAAGGGAAGGATAAGTTTAGCGGGATCCAATTGGGAGTAGCGACACCTGATCCGTCAACCTTCACTTCGATTGAAGACGTCATTGAGGCATATCTCGTTCAGCTCAAGTTCTTCATGGAGAAATTGGCGAGGATAAATAACATCATCGATGTCTTCTATCAAAAAGATTTGCCTCGTCCTTTTCTATCTCCGTTGCTCGACGGTTGTGTTGAAAAAGGGAAAGATTGCCGTGATTGGAGTTATTTTTATAAAACAATTATTGGGCCTATGGGATCGACTACCCTTGCTGATTCGCTGGCAGCGTTGAAGAAGCTGGTGTTTGATGAAAAGAAAGTCAAAATGGCTGATCTTGTTGACGCCTTAAACAAGAATTGGGAAGGGAAAGAGGAATTGAGGTTATTGTTTCTTGATACACCACATTTTGGAAACGATGATGATTATGTTGACCTAATATGCAGAGAAGTTTTATATAAAACATCAAAAATAGTCGAGTCCTTCACGAACTATCTCGGTTTTAATTATCTTCAGGATGGAAGTTCCGGCGCCGCTTTCTATGGATATAGCGGGCTCTTGGGAGCGACACCGGACGGAAGGAAGGACAAAGATCCGATCAATGATGGTACGATTTCGCCTGTTATGATGCGGGATAAAAAAGGACCGACGGCGGTTTTGCAATCTGTCAGCAAAGTGGACCCGCTAATAACATTCAATCATCTTCTGAATCAAAAGTTCTTGCCTATGTATTTGGAGGGAAACAATAAGGAAAAATTTGCGTCCTACCTGAAGACCTGGTCGGAGCTGGGAGTCCATCAAGTGCAATTTAACGTGGTTGATAATCAAACGCTGTGTGAAGCCCAAAAGAGCCCAGAGTTATATAAAGATCTTGTCGTGAGAGTAGCTGGTTACAGCGCCTACTTTGTTGATTTACCCAAAGGGCTTCAGGATTCAATTATCGAGAGAACGGTGCAAAAAATTGGCTAAATTTGTTTTCGTTTAAAGAAGATCTGAAGAGATTCCGGAACTTAGACATCTAAACCCTTGAAGGTTTAAAGTTGGCCATTCATCAAGCCGCGACAGAAGAGCAGAAATAAATATACTCTAAATGCTCACCCAAAAGAGGAGGTATCAAACATGGAAGAGTGGAGGTTTTTGGAGGTCGATTGGCTAACGTACGCAGATACAGCCATCTATAGGCCTGTTCTTATCAGAGCTGTTAGTGAGGGTATTGTTCCGGATACCGTCAGTTTTTGTACTTTTCCAAAACCTAGCATGATCACAGCCTTTTTAAATGATCCTGAGAAAGAGATTAATCTTGATTTTTGTAAAAAAATGGGGATTCCTGTCCGTAGGCTGATTATAGGAGGTGGCCCGATATTTGGGGATACAGGATATATCATTACCCTTCTTCATCTAAGGAAAAATAATCCTAAGATTCCGGCGAGTCCTGAGAAGATGTTTGAAAAGACCCTAACCGGAGTTGCCAGTGGGATTTCAAAGTACTTTAATATCGAGTGCCGCTTTCGACCGATCAATGATGTGGAAGTTAAATGTGATGATGGTAGGTGGAGAAAAATCGGTCCGTCTGGCTGTAATTATGAAGAAAAAGTAGTTCAGATGACCTCTGGTATTCAAGTAAAGGAGAATGACGCCAATCTGATTGCCTCTATTATTACTGCACCTCAAGAAAAATTTCAGGATAAACAAGCCAAAAGCATCCAAGAGAGGATAACCTATCTTGAGAAAATTGTTGGCCGATCCATTGATTTTAAAGAATTAAAGAAAATGTTTATAGAGCAAATTGAAGAATTATTTAATATAAAATTGGTTCCTGGAGAACTTACAAAGGAAGAAAAGGCCTATTATCAAGAGATGGAGAAAGAGTACACATCGGAGGAGTTTTTTATGGAGAGATCGGAAAGGAAGTTTGGAGCCATTCCTTCAGATGTGGTTAAAAAAACAATGCAATTTAAGATTCCCGAAGGTCCCTTCGTCCGGGTTATTACTCTTATTAGGGAGGGGGCTATCTGGGATATACTGATTACCGGAACAATTCACGCGAGTCCGTTAAAACCTACATCTCCCATTCATGAAATAGAAAATATTTTAAAAGGTCAACCCATTGATAAAAAACTTTTTGAATTGAAAATTGGAGAAATATTGAATCGTTCAAATTTTAGTTTTGCCAAGGTGTCTCCGGAATTACTAGCCGATAAAATTTTTGAATGCGCCATTCGATAACCTATCTCGATAAGAAGCTGATGAAGGCATGAGGAGGCTTAAAATGGAAGAACGATTTAACGATTTAAAAAACCAGGTGCAAAAGCTTTATTCCCTGGATTTTTATAAGAAAAAATTTGATGAGGCAGGAATTAAGCCCTCAGATATAAAGACGGTCAATGATTTTAAAAGAATACCCTTTACCAAGAGCTCAGAAATTCTAGAAGAATTGAAAAAAAGGCCCTCTGAATGTTCCTTATATTCGGGGAAGGTCACGCGGATTAATTTTTCTCCATCAGGTCAGGAATTATACCCTGTCTATCAAACTCAAAACGATCTTCTTAAGATGTACGAGGTCTGTGCCCGCTCGTTAGAAGCTGCGGATGTCAAAAAGGATGACGTTTGTGCCATTACTTTCGGATACCACCTTTTTATTGCCGGTCTTTTTTATCAGAGTCAACTTGAATATTATGGGGCAAAGGTTATTCCCCTTGGTCCGGGTGAATCGGAACGGGCGATCCATCTGATCAATAGATACGAAGTTTCTGTATTGATGGCCAACCCTACCTTTGCTATGAAATTAGCCTCGGGAGGGATTCCAAGCGTCAGGGTTCTATTTGTGGGAGGAGAGCCTTTTACCTCTGTCGGGGGATATCCAGAAAAAGTGAAGAAGGCTTTTGGGCGAGACATTACGATCATCGATTCATACAGCATGGCTCTGTGCATGCCCATTGCCCGCAGTTGCAAATACGGGACAGGATTACACCTATTTGACAACTTTATTTTTGCAGAGGTGATTGATCCTATGACAGGAGAAAGCGTTCCCAATGGTGAGAAGGGAGAACTGGTGCTCACCCACCTTTATAAGGAGGCAGTCCCTTTGCTTCGATATCGGACAGGTGATTTAACCGTGATGGAAACAAAGAGATGTAAATGCGGAAGAGAACTGACTCTTCCCAAAAGCGTTTTTGGTCGAACCGATGAGATGCTCAAAATTAAAGGGGTGAAGTTTTGGCCCTCACAGATAGGGACCATCCTCAAGGAGTTTCCAGAATGTAAAGAGAAGTATCGCATTTTTGTTCATTCCCCTAAGGGAGTGGATACCCTTGAACTCTTTGTGGAGGGGGACGAGACCGCAAGAAATAGAACAGAGGATTTATCGAGAAGATTAAAGCAGGAGACACTCTTGGCTTTCAATAAGATTGAGATCGTGGAGAAATTAGAAGAAGGTCCCTTAGTTTTAGATGAGAGGGAGGGAAGGAGCTTCTAAGGCTAAGCGGAAAATTGGTATGGGATTCGTTTAATGAATATGCATGAGAAAATTCAGAGAGTAGATGAATTAAGGTTTAAACTTCAACAGGGAGGTGGCCCTGAGGCCATTGAGAGACAGCACAAGGTTGGTAAACTGACAGCAAGAGAAAGAGTAGAAAAGCTCTTAGACCCGGGCACCTTTTTGGAGCTCGAACTCTTTTGTAAGCCAATTGAAACCAACATGGATAGCGACAGAGAAACGGTGCGCGGCGATGGCCTTATTTCTGGGTATGGAGAAGTGAACGGCCGTCCTATTTGTGTTTGGGCTCAGGACGCAACAGTTATGGGTGGAAGAGTTGGAATTATTCATGGGGCAAAGATGGTAACCCTGATGGAGCGGGCCTTAAAGGCAAGGATCCCCTGTGTGGGGATGATCGATTCGGAAGGAATCAGGCCAGAAGATTTTATTACAACACCAACAGATTATTCATATGACCGGATGATGTACCTTCAGACAATCGCCTCGGGTGTGATCCCTCAAATTGCCTTAATCATGGGGCCATGCACAGGGGGTGCCACCCTTTCTGCATTACTTGCCGACTTCGTTTTCATGGTCCGGGGCACGAGTTATGCCTTTGTTTCTCGACCTTCCGCAAACGATGATTTATATGAGGCGGGAGGAGCGCAGATGCATGGCAGGAATAGCGGTTGTTGTGATGTTTTGGCAGAGGGAGATGAGGATTGCATTGAGAAAACGCGTGAACTGTTGAGCTTCTTACCGCCAAATAATAGTGAGAAAGCGCCTTTCATAAATACCGGGGATGATCCCGAACGAGAAGTGCCGGAATTTTTTGATTTAGTGCCGGTGAACAGTAAAAAGCCCTTTAGCATGCATAAGGCTATTTCTTTAATGGTGGATAACGAAAAATTTTTTGAGATAAAAAAGGGTTGGGCAACCAATCTTATCGTAGGCTTTGCCCGCCTCGGGGGACGAACCGCAGGGATCTTGGCTAATAATCCACTTTCTAAAGGTGGGTGCATGGATGTGGATTCTGCGGACAAAATGGCCCGTTTCGTCCGTTTCTGTGATGCCTTCAATATCCCCCTGGTTTACCTTTCCGACACACCAGCCTTCCTTCCCGGTGTGGACCAGGAACGAAAAGGAATTATCCGCCATGGTTCTAAGACAGTCTTTTCAAATAGTGTCGCGTCTGTCCCCCGGGTAACAGTTTATTTTCGCAAGTGTTTCGGAGGAGGGAATCTTGCAATGCCGGGGAATTGTATAGGCGGGGATATGGGAATTTCTTGGCCCATATCCGAGATTCTTTTAATGAATCCCCAAGGGGCTGTATCTATTATCTACAGGAAGGAAATTGCAGGGGCGGAGAATCCGGAGGAGGAGTTCAAGAAACGCTTGGAGCAATTTAGAGGGGAAGGGTCTGTGGAAAATATATGGGAATATATCACTGTGCAAGATTATATCAATCCCAAAGAAACGCGATCGAGATTAATAAAGACCCTCAGAGTTCTTGAAGGGAAAGAAGAGGAGAGGCCTTGGGTGAGACATGACAACATGCCTCTATGAATCCGAGAGAAACTTTTTATGAATCATACCAAAGAAAAGAATGAAGAGATAGAGAAACTGAGGAAAAGATTTGAACTGGGCGGTGGGCCGAAAGCGATTGAAAAAGTACATACTGCAGGCAAACTTACCGCGAGGGAAAGGATAGAACGATTGGTTGATGTGGGAAGTTTTCGAGAATTTAATCTTTGGGCTCAACCGACCCGTACGGGTTTCGATATTGATCAAAGAGAAAATCCAGGGGATGCCGTGGTAGCAGGATATGCGAGGATAGAGGGACGTCCTGTATGCGTATATGCCCATGATTTCACAGTCCTCGGCGGCACCCAGTCCTATGTGCAGAACTGGAAAGTCTGTAAAACAATCAATACGGCAGTAAGATGGGGTATTCCCTATGTTGGCATTATAGATTCTGGAGGGGTTAGGATACAAGACGCCTTCGGCATACCGAGCGGAAGAGGGGTGAGTAGAAATTGTGATGTCTGGTATGCTCCGGCCAGGGCATCAGGAATCGTGCCCAGCATTAGTTTGACCTTAGGTGCCTCCTATGCAGGAACTGCTTATTCCCCTTTCCTGGCAGATGTATTCTTCATGGTGAGGAAGCCATATTGTTACATGTCCCTCTCTTCACCCGAACTTCTCAAGTCAGTGACCTTCAAAGATGTCACGCGTGAGGAGATAGGAGCGCCCCGGCTTCATGCTGAAGTGACAGGCTCCTGCGACTACCTTGGGGAGACGGAAGAAGAAGTCCTCCAGAAGGGAAGGGAGCTTTTGAGTTTTCTCCCATCCAATTGCAGAGAGAAGCCGCCCTATGTGGAGACAGGGGACAGAAAGGATCGCATTGAGAGTGCTTTGCTTGATATTGTTCCGATCGAGACTGAAAAAACTTACGATGTGCGTGATGTTATATTCCGGATAGTGGATAACAGTCATTTCTTTGAGATCAAACGTGAATATGCTCAGAATATGACAGTGGGTTTGGCAAGGTTAGGCGGGCATTCGGTTGGAATCGTAGCGAATAATCCCTTGTTTCTTGATGGGGCGTGTGACTTGCGATCAGCAGAGAAAGAAGCGAGGTTCATCCGCTACTGTGATGCTTTTAATGTGCCTTTGATATTTCTTGTTGACACGCCCGGGTTTGTGGCCGACATCAATCAGGAGAGGGAAGGATTGGCCCGTCATACGGCAATGGTGATGTATGCCATCTGTGAGGCCACTGTTCCCAAAATTACTGTTTATCTAAGAAGGTGTTACGGAAATGGCCATCTTGCGATGGGAACAAGGCTGATGGGTGTCGACGCAGTCCTGGCTTGGAGTACGGCTCAGATTCAACCTGTGGATTTTGAAGAGGCATTAGAGGCTGTATATCGAAAGTCAGCAGAGGATGTTGAGCCAGGTGAAGTGGAAGCATTCCAGAAGAAATATTTCGATTCTCCTCGCCGACCAGGGACACTTTTAATGATCGACGATATCATAGATCCTGTAAATACGCGCCCGATTTTAATTGATCTATTAGAAATAACAGCCAAAAAAGAAGAAGTCAGGCCTTTGAGAAAACACGGGAACATGCCTTTATAAACGTAATTAAAAAACCTGGTCCGGTTGCCATGGACAGAGGATCACATAGAAGTTTGTAACGGAGGCAAGAATGGATTTCAGATTTTCGCGTGAAGAAGAAAATTTTCGGCAAGAGGTTCGTGACTTTTTTATCAAAGAGGAGAAGGTTACTACTGAGGCAAGAAAGGAATGGGATTCCGGTCAGGGTTTTGGTCCTTATTGCTGGGAGATCCTGAGAAAGATTGGTTCGAAGGGATGGCTCTGTCCAACCTGGCCGAAAAAATACGGAGGGTTGGAACTCCCTTACATTTACAGGTATATCATTCAGGAACAGATGCATTATTTTACTAACATCTACGCAACCGTGAGCGCTGGAATGGCGGGGCCGATTATTTTGAGGCATGGCAATGAAAAACAGAAAAACGAATACCTGCCCCGGATAGCGGCGGGGGAGATAGAGTTTGCCCTGGGATATAGTGAACCCCAAGCAGGATCTGATTTAGCCTCTCTGGAAATAAAAGCCGAGGATATAGGAGAGTATTTCCTAATAAACGGTCAGAAGATGTTCAATACGAGAACCCACTATGCCCAATATCATTGGCTGGGGGCCAGAACTGAACCCACGGGTCCTAAGCACAAAGGAATTTCGCTGTTCATCGTCGATCTCAAAACTCCAGGGATATCGATCACCCCTGACTGGACATTGGGGAATATGAGAACCAATCAAGTTTTTTATGATGATGTTAAGGTACCTAAAGAAGCATTGGTCGGGGAAAAAAACAGAGGATTTTATTATATCTTGGAAGCCTTGGACTATGAGAGAGTTTCTACGACAGCGGGTCTCGAACGGGATTTCAAAGATATCATGGATTATATTAAACAAAGCGGAAAAGGCAAGGATCCTTTGATTCGTCAAAAGGTTGCTGAGTTAGCCATCGATATCGAATCAGCGAGGCTTCTTTCGTTAAGGGTTGCCTGGATACTCAATATGGGTAAGGTTCCAAATTATGAGGCATCGATGTTGAAGATGGTCGTTTCTGAAACTGAGCAAAAATTAGTAAATACAGCCATGCAGATCCTCGGTCCTTATGGTCAAATAATGGAGGGGACGAAATGGGCTCCATTAAATGGGAAGTTTGAATGGAGATATAGAGATTCCTTAGAGACATTGGTCACGAGAGGAACTTCTGAAATCATGCGAAATATTATTGCTCAAAGAGGACTTGGATTACCAAGAGGTTAATCAAATTAGTTTGAGGGAGGAATAAATGAATTTCAGCCCGGATAAAGAGCAAGCAGCAATACAGAATGCCGTCAGAGAATTTTTGGCAAAGGAAGCCAAAGACCTTGCACGAGGAGCCGAGGGTACGGAGGAAGGGTATTCCCGTGAATTATGGCGAAAGATAGCTGATTTAGGGTGGATGGGGGTAAGTTTTCCTGAAGAATATGGAGGGAGCGGAGGGGAGTTTTTGGATTTAATTTTGATTTTAGAAGAGATGGGGAAGGTCCTTGTTCCAGGGCCCTTTATTCCTTCTGTGATTTGTTCAGGTCATGCCATTCTTAAATATGGGAGCGAAGTACAGAGAAAAGAGTTCTTACCGAAATTAACCAATGGTAGTCTTGTGGTCATTCCGGCGTTGATCGATCCTGTGCCCGATACCATCCAAGTCTCAATCAAAGAACAAATGGAAGTAAAGGACGGGGATTATATCTTGAGTGGGGTCAGATTGTTTGTGCCATATGCTCATATGGCAGAATGGTTTATTTATAGGACGAGGAGTGAAAAAGGAAACATGTTTTTCTTGGTAAATGCCAAGAGCCCTGGGGTAAGTTATAGTGTCTTCGACACGATTGCTTCAGACAAACAGTGTGAGGTCGTTTTTGAAAAAGTGAGAGTACCGAAGGCAAATGTGTTGGGAGGGGAGGGAGATGGAGAAACGATTTTAAGGGGAATAAATGAGTGGGGAGCACTCGCCCATTGTGGATTTATTCTGGGGCTATTGGAGCAGGTGCTGAAGATGTCTGTAGAATATGCCAAGCAGAGAGTCCAGTTTGAAAAACCCATAGGCAGCTTTCAGGTGATTCAGCATCAATGTGCTGATATGGCCACCGATATTGACGAAGTTAAGTTTCTTACCTATCAAGCCGCTTGGGTCTTAAGCAAGGGGTTGTCAGCAAAAAAAGAAATTTCCATGGCTAAGGCACGGGCAAGCGATGCATGCCGAAGGGTTTCATTGCTTGGTGTAAAAATTCATGGAGGATTGGGCATCATCATTGACCAGGACATGCAACTTTACTTCAGAAGAGCCAAAGCAGCAGAGCTTGCCTTTGGGGACGGGGACTTTCACCGAGAAATTGTCGCCCAACAATTAGGTCTTTAAAACCTCTCGCTTCATCCTATCCGGGATAATCTTTGAAATTCTTTTCATGACACAAGAGAGATCAACCCCAGTGCGATTCATGTGCTTGGTCATACATTTTTTTGCCTGAAGGTCTTGTATTTCCGGAAAGGAGAGAATGATCTCATGTGATATCTGTTGAGTCTATGATTGTCATATGGAAACAAGCTTATATCTTCAATAGGATCGTTGGAAAGAAATTGTGGAGGTTAACATGGCTCACGTATTGATAAGTGTTGACAGGCTGAAAAACCTGTTTGAACCGAAATCCGTTGCTTTGGTGGGCCAATCGGGAATCCTATCCCAGGGTTATGACGTAACGACCACACCCTTAATTTACCTACTCAAATCCAAATTTAAGGGGAAAATTTTTCCGGTGAACCCCAATTATCATAAGATCTGTGGAATCAAATGCTATGCAACCCTATCTGAGATTCCAGAACAAGTCGATGTCGCCCTTTTTCTGGTTTCAGCAAACAAGGTGATCCCCCTTCTTGAGGAATGTGGTCAAGGCAAGGTAAAAGCAGTTGTGATTACCTCTTCAGGGTTTGCAGAGACAGGCGAAAAAGGAAAACAGGACCAAAGCATCATACGCAGCATTGCAGAGAAAAATGGGATGTTGGTCATTGGACCTAATTGCAATGGGTATATGAATATGATTCATGGGATTCCCTTGACTTTCAGCCCTATTATGGAGAGAGATAACCTTATTCCTGGATCCATTGGATTTGTATCACAAAGCGGTGCGATCTTAAGCGGTATTGGAGTCCGGGCAATGGAGCAAGGAATTGGGTTTAGCTATTTGATCGGGACGGGAAATGAAGCCCATGTTGACCTGGCGGATATCATCAATTTTATGGTGGAAGATCGACATACTCAAGTCATCATGGCTCTTATTGAAGGGATTAAAGATGTGAAAAAATTTTTGGAGGCGGCTCAAAAGGCGTTGAAAAAGAAAAAACCAATTATTGTTTTAAAAATAGGAAAATCCGATTCTGGAATAAGGTCAGCTTTGTCACATACAGGTAGTCTTGCCGGGAGTGAGAAGGTAAATGAAGCTGCTTTCAAACAGAATGGGATATTGATTGCCGAAGAGACAGATGACTTTATAGAATCTACCAGGATTTTCACTCAATCGATCCTTCCCAATGGAGATGGGATTGGAGTGGTGTCTACGTCAGGGGGAATGGCAGGCCTCATCGCAGACCTAATTCATAAAAAAGGACTTAGAATGGGTTCCCTTTCAAAGAGGTCTCTAAACGATTTGTCAAAAATGATCCGGTGGTTTGCTGTGGCGAAAAATCCCTTCGATTTTGCAGGCCAATTCCTTCGTGAAGAATCTTTTCCCAGAAAAGTTTTTGACCTTTTTTTAAGAGATAAAGACATTGCCCTACTTATCGTCGTTATGACACCCCTTCAAAAACACGAAACTGTCATTATGAGAGAGGCAAGGGATTCTGGGAAGGAATTCGGAAAACCGGTAATCTTTCTTTACCTTGGTGGTAAACCGGAATATAAACCCACAGATATGTTGGGAAAAGGCGATTTCCCTTTTTTTACCTCCCCAACTGGTTGTGTAGCAGCGATCAGAAATTTGATCCGCTATAGAATATTTCTCAACAGACACAAGCCTATCAAGAGACAGACGATCTCCATTTCTTCCTCAGTTAGGGAGGCAGCACTAAAAATTCTTGCTGGTGCAGAAAAAAGAATGACGGAAAGAGAAGCAAAGCTTTTACTGGCTCAATACAAGATTCCGGTGACTCGTGAAAAATTAGCAGGAAATGTGGATGAGGCAAAAATAATCAGCAAATATTTAGGATTTCCGGTTGCATTAAAGATCGAATCCCCAGACATCTTGCATAAAACTGAGGTGGAAGGAGTTCGACTCAACATCCACAGCGAAAAAGAGTTAAAGATTGCTTTTAATGAAATATTGTCGAAGGTAAAATTGGACCTACCCAATGCAGAGGTCCGGGGAATTTTAGTCCAAGAAATGATTAGCAGAGGAGGTATTGAAGCAATTGTTGGAGTCTCTCGAGATCCACAATGGGGTCCTACGATCATGTTTGGTCTGGGCGGAATCCTTACGGAGGTGTTGGAAGACGTTTCCTTCAGGATTTGTCCAATCACCGAATCAGATGCCTGGGAAATGATTCAAGAGATCAAAGGATATAAGCTTCTTCAAGGATTCAGAGGAAGGCCCAAAGCCGATTTGGAGGCTGTCGTTGACATTTTACTTAAGCTTTCGCAATTAACAACAGATTTTGAGACAAGGATTACAGAGGTCGATATCAACCCTTTGGTAATTTTCCCGGAAGGGGAAGGGTGTATCGTTATCGACAGCAGCGTTATCTTAGGCTGAGAGGAATAAGAACGGAAAAGAACCGGGAGCAGGCTAATAAGCATCAATTTGGTTGGTATCGCCGCTTCCTTGCTGGACCGGGGGAGTGAGTTTTTTCGTTCTATGTGGAGGGGGGATATGGAAAAACCATCGCGGGAATTTTTTTCAATGTTTCCTCGGCCTCGATAATGGTTCGATCAATGAGTTGTTGGACAGTGGGCAAATCAGAGATGGCACCCGTAACCTCTCCACAAAACATGATTCCCTCTTCCACATTTCCTTCGCATATCGCTTGCTGCTGCCTGATCGCAGCATTCGCCATTCTTGCCAATTTAACGAAGTTGCTTTTCTCTTCTCCGCGCATCATCTGAAAAGCCATCTTCATGAATTCCGCAAACGATTGTTTGAGGATCTTTTTGATCTTGAGTGCGCGGGGAATGGCTTTCCATAGGCCGGCGGATTTACTTTTCACTAATTTTTCCGCCATAGAGGTTTTCAAAACCCTTCCCGGCATCCCATCAAACACACTGTCGTAAAGAGTATCCCCCTCTGTGGCCTTAAGACACAATTGCTTAAAGGCGTCGTGAACCATGCTTTCCTGAGTGAGGATGAAGCGGGTTCCCATCGAGATGCCATCGGCACCAAGACACAACGCTGCAGCAAGTCCTTGACCGTTATAAAAACCTCCTGCCGCAATCACCGGGGTTTTTACTAAGCTGGTAACGAAAGGGATTAAGACCAAAGAGGTCGCATCGGCTCCGTGGGCAGCGGCTTCATGCCCGGTTACAATGATGGCATCACTTCCCATGTTTACCGCTCCCAGTGCATGTTTGCCGGTGGCGATTGTCCCAACAATTTTGCCCCCATAACTATGGACCTCATCTATGAACCAAGGTTTTCCCAAGGAATAGTTGATAAAGGGGACCTTTTCTTGAATGGCTATACTGATATTCTCTTTTGCCCACCCCCTGTTTAAAGGCTGGTTGACCATGAAGGGTTTGTCGGTTAACTCCATGACCTGATGGAGGTTCTTTCTCGTGTCCTCAGGGCTGAATTGGGCCAGGGCCAGAGTCCCCAACCCACCCGCATTGCTAACTGCCGCGACAAGTCTGGGCTGAGAGATCCAGTTCATTCCAGCAAGCACGATCGGGTGTTGGATCCCGAACATCGCTGTCACCCGTGTTTTGATCATCTTTTCCTTCCAAATACAATGTCTTTTAGTTAAACCAGAGATCCTTTGGGTTGATAATGTCGTGTGGAGGGAAATATATAAAAGGATTTAATGGTGCTATCCTACTTTTTAGTAATTTCTACAATCCCTTTATCTCCGTCCATTTTCACATAATCGCCTGTCTCAATGGTCTCTATCGGATTCTTTTCCAATTTATCTATGACAGGGATGTTTCCCATGGCCGCTCCTACAGCGATAATCGGCTCAGTCTCGACATTAATCATACCGGATGGACCTGTCTTTCTTTTTGCCAGCGCATAGATGACGTATGGGCCAGAAGTGGAGCCCTTACCACGAGGGAAAATGAAGATTTTATTGGTGATGCATTGTCCTTCTATTTCATGGCCCTTTTCTACGATTAGACCGTTATCTGGATTAACCCCACCCAAGAAACTGATCGGTTGCTTGGTGACGACGGCTTCTCCCTCAGCGAGTCCTCCAATGACCTTACGTCCTTTTAGAATAATTTTCATCTTTGCCTCCCCATTTTCCAGTGACGGCTGCTTGAACACATCCTTTCGTATCGCTAAAAACAACGTTCACATTGCAAGCTCCAGGAATGAAATAGGCTCCCCGGGCACTATTGATGGCTACCGTCTTAACGCCTTTTATCAGATGGAAAGGAGCTCCTGGAGATACGCAAACATCTGTAATGACGAGACCTCCTGCTCGTTCAATGATGTCCACATAACCCATGCGCTGGGCCATGGCTTTCAGATGGCTTGATGTAGCTACCCAAAGCCTCATATTTTCATTTATTTTTTTACCCTCCAGCAGAGAAGCAATCTCCCTAATTTGAGGAATGCTACAATGAGGGCAACCGAAACAAACTAAGTCGACCTCTTCGTTTTTTGCAGTGGTTAGCCTGTTATAAGAACCCCTCATTTCCTCGTGACCCACGGAAATTTTGTCCTCGGGCTTTTTCCCACCAAGAGCCGCTTCCACAGTGGGAGCTTCAGGGGTAATCCCTACAATGTGACAGAGGGATATCGCTCCTGCTGTGGGCATGGGAGAGATGAGAAAACGGATTTGATCCTGACTGATCGTTTTAGGTACCCCTATTAACACTGGAGTTTTATCGATGAGGGTGCGACCCACATACGAACCAATAGCAGAATAATCTGATAAACTGAGGGTTGAATGGTCAAACCCTGAAAGATCCACTAACACCTTTCCGAAACGGTTTTCTTTCAGGTGAAGTCCGTATTCAGGGGTTACTCCGGTGATGGCTGCTGCAACCACTGAAGGTGACCCCTCCCGATTCCCTCTCCCCCCAAAAACTGAATTCACAAAAGTTGCACCTGCTGAGCCTCCCCAAGCAAAATGGGTTCCATATATAGGGAGGTTTCCCAATTGATACGGGAGACAACTCCCCAAAGGCATGGCACCCATTTTAAGATAGATTTCATCTGCCCGTCGTTGATTCTGTACAAGGTCTTCGGGCACACCCATTTTTTGCCATTGATCAAAGTCCACGGAACAAGGGTTTGTTGAAATGAGAACCTGGAAACGCGCTCCTCCATTAAGAAGATCGTTCATCCATTCTATGTTTTCCTCCCCAGAGATCAAGTAGCTCCTTCCTCCCACATGACAGGAGGAGACCGGAATCGTCCGCTCTGCCCCATAGATTTCTCCGAGAGTCACCAACAACCGCATCGCACTCTGTGGACCAGTTCCAAAAAGGCCATCCAGCATTTTCTTCTCTCGATCTGCGAGATTCATCGTCTCAACCTCATCATTTTTTGATTTAAATAAAATGGGGATGTGATAAAAGTTAATGGTTCTTTGGGAGCTCGCAGAGTTCGATGAGAACCCCGCTTGAAGATTTAGGGTGAACAAAAGCCACTTTTGTTTGATGCGCCCCCGGCCTTGGTTTCTGATCAACCATGGTTGCACCCTTTTCGAGGAAAGCGTTTACTTCTGCTTCCACATCATCAACTTCGAAACAAATATGATGAATACCTTGACCTTGGGTCTCTAAGAATTTAACAAGTGGAGAATCGGGTTCAGAAGGTTGGACAAGTTCGATATTCGTTTCGCCGATCCTAAGGAAACCTGCCTTTGTCTTTTGAGCAGCAACCACCTCGACGTCTGAGAGGGAAAGCCCCAAGACATCCTGGTAGAACTCGGCTCCTTTTTCAATGTTGCTAACAGCAATTGCAATATGATTAATCTTCTTTAGCATCTTTTCTCCTTTTTGGATTTATTGATCAAGGATAATTCAATCTATCAAAATTAGAAAAATAATTCAAACCCAATTTATTCTGGATTCTATGGAGTGTTATTTTTAGGAAAGGAAGGGTGGGGTTGTGACCTTATGGTTGAAAGGCACTGTGAATTTTGATTGATATTTTGTGAATCCCGTGGTAAATTGTTTTTGAATTTGGAGTTTATAAAAACCGTCTGAGCTTCGTCTGAACTTTGGTGAACGATATATAAGGATTTGGGGGGATTTTCAGGGACTAAAAAGGACAATGCCTTTCTAGTTTAACTAACTGATATCATTTATAATTTATTAATTATTACGCTGCGTTACGTGCCAAGAATTTGGGGTCTTAAAATCCCTCGGTGGTCCCCCACCGTGCCGGTTCAACTCCGGCCCTAGGCACCAATGATTTCAATATATTAGAGGGCTCTTCGGAGCCCTTCTTTTTTGCCTCATTGGTGCCCGTCTGAACATGGTCTGAACTTTTGAAAGATTTCTGTTCAGCCAAGAAGAGATCTAATCTCTTCATCGCCTCCATTGCGTCTACCTGATCGACGGTA
>Ga0315288_10000260_pt1 | contig 65021 bp, 73 predicted proteins | sample YL17G11_20_MG_FD_203454 | JGI IMG/M metagenome (GOLD analysis project Ga0315288, IMG submission 203454) | Sediment microbial communities from Yellowstone Lake, YNP, Wyoming, USA - YL17G11_20 | ecosystem: Environmental > Aquatic > Freshwater > Lake > Sediment | place: USA: Wyoming | collected...
GGTTATGATACTCCTTTGAATTGTACAAATAATTTCTATTTGAATAGAAAAGTTTGTAATGATGGGGATACTAATTATTCTTGGGCAGCTGCTTGTGGCAGCAGCAATGGTAGTAGTTGGGGCACTACTGCCCGGGTACTTGGCGACGGTAGTTGCAGCGGCCAGGATTACACCATTACTAGCGATACTTACGATGGCTTATCTTTTCGAGTGGTCGTCCGCCCCTGATAGTATTTGGTAATTTTGTAATTTTGTTCGGCCGAAAATTTTTAGTTTTTCTATGGCAAAATATGATCATTTAACAATTTTTCAAAAATCCTATGATTTAATGATTAGGGTTTATAAGGAAGTTCATAATTTTTCCAGAGAATATAAATATAGCTTAGGTCAAAAAATAAAAGATGTTTGGTGTTGGGCTTGACTTGATATTTTAAATGTAATAAAATAAAGAGAATAAAATTAAGAATTGACAGCGAAGCTGTCATCCTGAGCGAAGCGAAGGATCTCTTGCGAATGCAAGATCGCAAACAAGTTGCGAGATTCTTCGTTCCGATAAATCGGAACTCAGAATGACATCCATATAAATTTAAAATTATATAAAAAAATTTAACAAAATAAACAATATGAAAAATAAAATTTTGCCTGTGTTTCTCATCTTCAGCATTATTCTGTTTGGTAATTTTAAAAATATTAATGTTGAAGCAGATAGTGCCACGACTTCAGTAGAAGTAGGAAACACTGTCCCGGCTTTTACTAGTACTTTTGAACCTCACGAAGACCCAGCTTCAGCCACTTCTACTCCCACTAATGTTGGTTTGGATGTAACTTTCAAAGCCAAAGCAAGCGATGCTAATAGTGATGATTGGAAATTATTGATTTGTTCTAGTAATACCGTTACTGCAACAAGTTGTGATGCTACGACTTTTTGTACTTCTGATTTTGCCAGTTCTACTGCTGAAGCCACTTGTTCTCGTACTGCTTTAGTGGGCGATAATGAAACTGTAGCTTGGTATGGTTTTGCTTGCGATTCAGTAGGTTGTTCTGCTGAATCTCACAAAACAGAGGCTGATATTGGTCCTCCCTTTCATGTCAATCATAGCCCGGCATTTACTGTTTTTGCAGATGATGGACCTAAGGGACCTGCTACTACTATTACCTGGTCAACGACTGCTTCTGATCCTGATTCAGGAGGATCAGATACTATAAGTTTATATGTTTGTAAATTAGCTGATTTTACAGGAACTGTCTGTGGAGTAGGAGGAACTTGGTGTTCATCCATTGCCGATGCTGATGGTGATCCAACTTGTAATGAAACCACTCCGAGACCAGATGGCGATTATGCTGCTTATGGTTATGTATTAGATAGCCATAGTTTTGTCTCTGTAGATACAGCCGAAGGAACTAATTCTTCACCAACAGTTACTAATAGCTCTCCTTCTATTAGTGCTTCTTCCATCAACTTATTAGATACAGATGGTAGCGGATACTTAGAATTGAACAGCGAGCAAGCTGAAACTTCTGGTTTTAAAGTAACCTTTATTGTTGCAGACGATAATAGCTGCTTGACTACTTCCTCAGCTGATGAAATCACCTCAGCTTTAATTAATGTCAGAATGTCAGAAATAACTCAAGCAAATTGTGTTGCATCCAGCACTTATGATGCTAACAATTGTTATCCCGATGCCTCTGATTGGAACCCTGTTTGCGCCGCTTCATCAACAGTTGATAGTTGCACTGGAAATACAGATACTAGTGTTGGTTGGGCTTGCACATTTCCTTTGCAATATCATACTGATCCAACAGCGACCAGTACTCCTAAAGTAGCTTATAACTGGGTAGCAGCTGCTAAAGCAACTGATGATGATACAGCTACCAGCACACTTACTGATTCCACAACTTATAGCAATGAAATGGATAAATTTATGTCTTATGACTTAGCTTCTACAACTTTAGCTTATGGTTCAGTTTCTCCTAATGCTGACAGCTTAGAAAAAACCACCACTGTTATAGCGACTGGTAATGTTGGATTAGATGATAATCTTTCAGGCGGAAATGCTGCTAGTAAAGGAATGTGTGTTACTGACTATCCTACTTGTTCGGGAGCTTATATAGGGATAGGACAACAAAAGTATAATTTGACTTCAGCTCTTGGATGGGAAGGCGCTGGCGCTACAGCTTTGGCTTATTCACCAGCTGAATCCGAACTTAATTGTTCTAAAACCACAGTTACTGGCTCGCCTGCCACTAAAGATACTTATTGGTACTTGCGAGTACCAACAGGCCAAGCTGTAGGCACTTATACAGGTCAGAATACCATTGAGGGCAAAGTTGATAATGAAACTTATGGTTCCTAATAGTTTCTAGTGGGTATTATTTATGTTCAAAAAGGGCATTTGGTTCCTGAGTCTTTGTTTGCTTATTTTGATTTCAACAAACTTTGCTTTGGCTGGTTTTGGTATTTCTCCACCCTATGTTTCCAATGATAGTTTAGCTCGAGGTTCTGTTTACGAAAAAAAGATTACTATTGTCAGAGGAGATCCCATAGAGGATTTAAAAGCGGAAATTACCATTAATGTTCCTGGTGCCAGTGATTGGATTTCTATTGATAAAGGCAATGAATTTATTTTACCCAAAGGAGAAAAACAAGTGCCGATTATTATTAGAGTCCAGGTGCCAAAACAAGCAGTTTATGGCGCTTATAAAGGAAGCATTAGAATTAAAACTTCGTCTTTAGAACCGCTTCAAAAAGGTACGGTTACTATTGCTTTAGGCGCCCAGATTGATGTTGATTTAAATGTTTCAAAACAAAAAATTTTTAATTTTATTGTCCGTGGAGTGACGCTTTTTGATGTTGAAGAAGGTTATAAAAAATGGATTTTTTTCTTCCCAACAAAATTAATTTTTCAGATACGAATTGAAAATTTAGGCAATATTCAATGCCGACCAACAAAGGTGGTTTTAGATATTTATGACAGTAATAAAATTAATCTTTTAGAAACAGTTGAAGCCAGTAAAATAGGTTCAGTTGAACCTTTTGAAAATAATTTTATCTTAGCTAACTTTTTAACAAAACTTAAACCTGGCAGTTATTATGCCAAGTTCAGGGTTTATAAAAATAATGAAATTGCTCAGGGAGGTGAGGGAGAACTTCATTTAAGCGTTATGTCCAAAGGCACGATTCAAGGCTATAAAGGAGCCAATATTTTTGATCTTAGCTTAAAAGAAAAAGCAATTATTTTTGGTAGTTTAGGATTAATCCTAATATTAATAATTTTTGGAGTAATTCAAGTGATAAAGAAATTCAAGAATAAATAGAGTAAAATGAGAGAGTTATATGATAAATTTTTTTCAAGAGCCAAGAAAATTCTCAGCCCTTTTTTTGATTATTAGTATTTTTTTTAATTTTTATTTTTTTTCTGGCAAAGTATTTTCTGAATCAGTTACAAGCTCAGTCAAGGTAGAAATAGTTACTACCACAACAACAACTACTACTCTTGGCGGAGGGGGAGGCGGAGGGGGTGGAGGAGGCGGTTACACCACTCCTTCAGAAACAAAAGTTATTTTTAGCGGTCGGGCTTATCCCAAAAGTACAGTAACTTTATTAAAAGACGCGCAGATAGTGGCAACAACCATTGCTGGTTCTGATGCTAATTTTCAAATAAGCTTAACAAATATTAGTGCTGGCAGTTATATTTTCTCTGTTTATAGTGAAGATAATAATGGGAACCGCTCAACTCTTTTAACCTTTCCTTTGAGTGTTACTTCTGGTGTTATTACTAATGTCACTGGCATTTTTATTTCTCCGACTATTGATGTTGATAAATCAGAGGTAAAAAAGGGAGAAGTAATAAAAATCTTTGGTCAAGCCATACCAAATTCTGATATTACAGTTATCATTAATTCTGACGAAGAAATTTATGGAAAAACCCAAGCCGATAAAATAGGCGCTTATCTTTATAATTTAGATACTGTAGAAGTAGAAATGGGAGAGCACTTAGCCAAATCAAGGGCCACCTTAGAAGAAGAAATCAGTCCTTTGTCAAGAGTAGTCAGTTTTAAAGTGGGAGCAAAAACCGTCTTAAAAGAGCTGATAGCAAAAATTGTTAAAGCTGATTTGAATGGCGATCAAAAAGTTAATCTCATTGATTTTTCTATTGCTGCTTATTGGTACAAACGGTCATTAAGTATCGTTTTTAAATCCATTGAAGCAGAAAGATTAAATGGTGATGGAAAAGTTGATTTAATAGACTTTTCAATAATGGCATATTACTGGACCGGGTAGTGAAAGTTCGGCAACCTTCGGTTTTTTGCTCGCCAAAGGCGAGCTAGCCGAACTTCTACTACCCGGTGGACCGGGTATAAACAGTTAAAATAATTATGTTTTCTTATGTATATGTTTTAGAAAGTATAAAAAGTGGGGATTTATATATTGGTTATACAACGGATTTAAGAAAACGATTACAAAAACATAACAAAGGTCTTAATTTATCCACTAAAACTAATAAACCATGGAAATTAATACATTACGAAACATATCTCAATGATAAAGATGCTAGGCGGAGAGAAAGATATCTTAAAACTAGTCAAGGCAGTCGATTATTAAAACGCATGTTAAAAGAATATTTTTACGAACAAAAGTTAAAATTTTTTACAAAATAAATATGAAAAGAATTATCTTTCTATTTTCTATTTTCTGTACTATTCTACTTTCCACTTTCTACTTTCTATTTTCTGGACTTCATTTTGTTTCAGCGGCTGAACTTTATTTAGAATCTTCTCAACCAGAATATGCCCCTAACGAAACTTTTAGCGTTGATATTCGTTTAAATGTTACATCGCCAGAAAATGTTACTGCCATTGCAGGCTATTTAAAATTTGATAATCAATTACTTAAAGCGGTTGACTTTCTAACAGGTAATTCAATTTTAATGTTTATTGAAACACCAAAAATTAATCAAGAAGAAGGAATCATATCTTTTTCTGGAATTATTCCTGGAGGATATACTGGTCGCTTGCCAGGAGATCCAGGAGAAAGCAATTTATTAGGAAAAATTATTTTCCAAGCACAAAAAACCGCTAATCCTCAAACAAATCTTCATTTTTTGGATAATTCCCGAGTTTTACTTGATGACGGAAAAGAAGCCAAAACGAATTTAGTATTAAAGTCTTTAGAAATCAAGATTTCAAAGCAAGAGATAGTTTTTAATCCTTTAAATGATTGGGAAAAAATAAAAGAAGAGGATAAAACTCCGCCAGAAGAATTTAAACCGGAAATTGTAAAAATAGATGATAAATATTTCTTAGTTTTTAATAGCCAAGATAAACAATCAGGCATTGATCATTATGAAATTCAAATTTCAAAGGAAACTTTACTTGGACAACTTGTACCACTAGGTAATTTTGAAAAAGATGAAAGCCCTTATCTTTTAAATGAAAGTGATTTAGATAAAATCATTGAGGTTAAAGCAGTAGATAAAGCCGGAAACGAAAGAATAGTTATTTTAAATCCTCAAGCTCAGATAAAATGGTACAAAAATTATTGGCTTTGGAGTATAATATTTGTAGCGATGATTATTCTTTGCTTAACATTAAGGCATTTCAGAAAACACAGCATTTCTCAATAACTTTGAATTAAAATTCTCAATTTTTAATTTACAATTTTTAAATAATTTTTAATGTCTAATTTTCAAAAACCAAATAAAACATTTATTAATTTTAGTTGGTTATTGTTTGTTTTGATTTTTTCGTTCGGTATTTTTAGTACAGTCGAAGCTGCTACTTTATCTTTTTCTCCTTCATCAGGAAGTTATAATATTGGTCAAACTTTCAATGTTAGTATTTATGTTTCTAGCGCTGATCAAGCAATGAATGCTGCTAGCGGCGTGATTACCTTTCCTGCGGATAAACTTCAAATTACTTCTTTATCCAAAACAAGTTCTATTGTTAGTTTATGGGTTCAAGAACCATCTTTTTCTAACACTAATGGTACTGTAAATTTTGAAGGTATAGTTTTGAATCCTGGTTTTCAGGGCAATAGTGGTAAAATTATTATCATTACTTTTAAAGTAAAAGCTGCTGGCACTGCTTCTTTAAGTATCTCGTCAGGCTCAGTTCTAGCTAATGATGGCCAGGGCACAAATATTTTGCAAAGTTTAGGCAGCGCTCAATTTATTTTAAAATCAACAAGTGTTACAGAACCGCCAGCATCAGAATCAACAACGCCAGCAACTAAAAAAGGTGTTCCTAATGCTATCCAAATTCAATCTTCAACTCATCCTGACCCTAATAATTGGTATCAGAACACTAATCCTAAATTTACTTGGAATTTATCAGAAGATATTACTAAAATAGCCTTTGTTTTAGATCAAAAGGCATCAACTGTGCCTGCAAAAGCAGCTGATCAATTAATTACCTCTTATCAGTATCAAGACTTAAAAGAAGGTGTTTGGTATTTCCATTTACAAGCTAAAAATGCCTTAGGGTGGGGAAGCGTTTCTCATTTTAGAGTTCAAATAGATAAAACTCCACCAGAATCATTTAAGATTAGTATTGATAATAACGGAGATGAAACTAACCCTCAGCCATATTTAAGTTTTGAAACCAGAGATGCTTTATCAGGAATTGATCATTATGAAATTCAGATTGGGGATCAACCTATTATCAAAGTTTTACCTCAAGAAATTAAAAATGGTAAATATCAAATTCCCATAACAGCTGGCAATACTTATCAACTAATAGTTAAAGCCTTGGATAAAGCTGATAATTTTACTATTACTACTGAAACTTTAACTATTGAACCAATTAAAGCACCAACAATTACTGAATATTCTAAACAATTACAGCCCAATGAACCAATAACAATTAAGGGTACTGCTTTTACTTCAGGGGCCATCGAAATATTTATTCAAAATGAAGCAAAAGAAGTTGTTTCTGAAAAAATTAATACTGATGATAAAGGCAATTGGAGCTATGTTTCTAGTAAATCTTTTAAGAAAGGTATTTATACGGCATGGGTTCAATTAATTGATAAACGAGGAGCTACCAGTCAACCATCTGATGCGATTAAAATTACTGTTAATTTGCCTTTATTTATTCAAATCGGAAATATTTTAGTAAGTTATCTTACCATTATTATTACCTTAATTGCCTTACTAATCTTTTTGGTGGTAATAATTTTATATGGAATTCGGAAAATTAAATTATTGGAGCAACCAAGAAAATTAGACCTTACTGATGAAGAAAAACGGCTATATCAAATATTTGCCTATATTGAAAAAGAAATGACTAATCAAATAGCAAATTTGGATGGGCAATCATATCTTTCTGATCGCGAGGCCCAAATTTTAGAAAACTTAAGGAAAGTGCTTGATATTGCTCAAAAAGCTATAACCGAGATACTAAGAAATAGGACAAACAAATAAATGAAGAAGAATATCTTATTTATTATTTTGATTTTAGTTGTTTCCACTTTGCTGGGAGTTTTTGTTTTTAAATTATCCTTTCGGCCTTATAGTTTAGGTTTAGATATTTCCGGAGGAACGCTTTTAGTTTATCAGGCAGATTTAAATGGTATTAAACCAACAGATTATAATTCAGCTATGACTGGTTTAAAAGATGTCATTGAAAGAAGAATTAACTATTCTGGAGTCAAAGAACCAAGAGTAGAAATTAACAAAGCCGGAGATAGTTGGAGATTAATTGTAAGTTTAGCTGGCATTAAAGATATTAAAGAAGCTATCAAAATGATAGGGGAAACTCCTTATCTGGAATTTAAAGAAGCTCGCTCTGAAGAGGAATCAAAAACGATTTTAGATAGTCAGACAGAAGAACAAAAAAATCCTAATCCCAATCAAACCATTTTAAATACAGATCCTTACTTTAAATCGACTTCTTTAACTGGCAAATATTTAGAAAGAGCAAATTTAGGTTTTGACCAAAATAACCTGCCGGTAGTGGATTTGCAATTTAATGTTGAAGGCACGCAAATTTTTGATGAACTAACCAAAAATAATGTTGGTAAACCATTGGCCATCTATTTAGATGGAATACCTATTAGCGCACCAGTAGTACGAGAAGAAATTGCTTCCGGTAGAGCTCAGATATCTGGTGATTTTACTTTGCCAGAAGCTAAACAATTAGTAGCTCGTTTGAATCAAGGAGCTTTACCCGTTCCTATTACTTTAATATCCCAACAAACCGTTGGTTCGATTTTAGGCGAAGAATCCTTAACAAAAATTTTAAAAGCTGGTGTTATAGGATTAATAGCAGTTATTCTTTTTATGATTATTTTTTATCAAATTCCAGGATTAATTGCTTCTTTAACTTTAATTATTTATGTCATTATTTCTCTTAGTATCTTCAAGGCTATACCCATTACTTTGACTTTAGCTGGTATTACTGGTTTTATTTTATCCATTGGCATGACGGTGGATGCTAATATTTTGATTTTTGAATATGCTAAAGAAGAAAAAAAATTAGGTAAAACCATAGGCCCAGCTTTAGAAGAAGGTTCTCTTAAATCTTGGCCAGCTATCAGAGATTCTAATATTTCCACGATTATTTCTGCTATTATTTTATATTATTTTACCTCCTCAATGATTAAGGGATTTGCTTTAACTTTAGCCATTGGCGTGGGCATTGGTTTATTGACAGCAATTTTTATTACTAAATTATTTTTGGAAGTAATCTATCTGAAGAAATAAATATGGATTTTATTAAAACACGAAAAATATTTTATATTCTTTCTGGCTCAATAATTATTATTTCTATTTTGACGATAATTATTTTTGGCTTTAAATGGGGGATTGATTTTACTGGAGGCTCTTTATGGGAAATTAAAGCTCCTAATTTAAATGCTCAAACCAGTCAGCAAATTCTTTCCTTCTTGAATACTCAAGGAGTAGGGCAAGTAACAACCCAAATTACTAGTGATAATAGTTTAATTTTGCGTTTTCAGAATATTTCTGAAGAAAAACACCAAGAATTACTAAATAGTTTAAAAACTCAGATTCCCTCTTTAGAAGAGAAAAAATTTGACTCTCTTGGACCAGCTATTGGCAAAGAATTGATTAAAAAATCAATTTGGGCAGTAATTTTAGTTTTTGCTGGAATTTTATTGTATTTAACTTATGCCTTTCGCCATGCTTCTTATGATATTTCTTCTTATAAATACGGCTTATTAGCTATTTTAGCCTTACTTCATGATTTAACTTTTATTTGCGGTTTTTTGTTATTGATGGGAAAAATTAAGGGTTGGGAATTAAATTCTGATTTTCTCGTAGCTTTATTAGTAGTGGCTGGCTATTCTGTTCATGACACGATTGTGGTCTATGACAGGCTCAGAGAGAACCTTAAACTTAATGCCTTATTAACTAACAAGGGAGAAAGAATAACCTTAGCCGAGATGATTAATAAAAGTATTCATCAAACTCTTTTAAGGTCATTAAACACTTCTTTAACTACTCTTTTTCCACTCATCGCTCTTTATTTTGCAGGACCCAATTCTATTAAAGTTTTAGCTTCAGCCATGATTGTGGGTATTATTATTGGCACTTATTCTTCTATTTTCATTGCTTCACCTTTACTCTACGATTGGAGCAAAAAATAACATTTGACAATTAAGTTTGAAGTTGGTAATATAAGGAGTACCTTGTTTCTCGCTTCGCTCGAAATAAAGTATTAATTACTAAGTTTTCGTTAAAATTATGGCTAAATTAAATCTTAAAGAACCTCAAACTTTAGTTCTTTCTTTGCTATCAATTTTACCCTCTAGAAATCAGGATATTTTAAAGAGAAGGTATGGTCTCATCAATAATCAGTTTCAAACCCTGGATTTAATAGGTCAATCTTATAAAGTAACCAGGGAAAGGATAAGGCAGATAGTGGAAGCTTCTTTAAAAACTATTAAAAACTCTTCAAAAATAGAAGAAATAAAACCATTTTGGAGCCAAGCTAAAATCATTTTAGAACGCATCGGCAGCATAGAAGAAGAAAATGATTTACTAATTTTTATAAAAAATGAGCTGGAATTAGAAAAAAGCACTTTAAGTGCCATTAAATTTTTATTACTCTTAAATCCAGAATTTATTCTCGAGAATGAAGATGAAAAGATAGTTCCTTACTGGCATTTGAAAGACATGGAAAAAACAAAAATCCAAGCCAATATTAAAAAGATTGAAGAATTTTTTAAGAAACAAAACATGGTTTGTACTCTCAAAGCAATGTTAGATTGGGCAAAGAAAAATCTTTCTTCGGAAATTAATGAAAAAGCAATTGGAATTTATCTTAAGATAACAAAAAGCATAGGTAAAAATCCTTTTGGCGAATATGGATTAAAAGATTGGTCCAAAATTGAGCCATCTGGAGCAAGGGATAGGGCTTATCTTTTGATGTCTCATCAAAAACAACCCCTTCATTTCTCGGAAATTGCCAAATCTCTCAATGAAAACCAAAAAATAATAGAATCACCATTAGTTTTATCTCGATCTTGGTTTAAAAAAGTGGAAGTTCAAACTGTTCACAATGAATTAATCAAAGATTCTCGCTTTGTCTTGATTGGTAGAGGTATTTATGCCTTGAAGGATTGGGGTTATAAACCAGGAAAAGTGGCAGATGTCATTAAAGATGTTTTAAAAGAGGCAAATAAATCTTTAATCCAAGACGAAATTGTTAGAGAAGTTCAAAAAAAGAGATTTGCTAAAACTAATACCATTATTTTGAATCTCCATAATAAGAAATTATTTAAGAAATTAGAAAACAAGCGTTATACCTTAGTTGGACCATATAAAATATTAGAGGTTTAATGCCTTTTAAATACTTTTATTTTTTTCTTCTAGAATTTTGGTGGGTTATTTTCCTCATTATTTTGGGGAAAATTTTTATTAATTTATACAGCAGTTATAGGAAAAAGCTAGAAAAACAGAAAAAAGAAATTGAGAACTGGGTGATCTTAGAGGTTAAAATCAATCGAGAAATTTTACAGACACCAAAGGCAATGGAGCAGGTTTTTTCTGGTTTACACTCAATTGAAAAGGGAAATATCAGTTTAGAAATTCTGGGTTTGAAAAAAGAGATTAATTTTTTGATTAAATTACCCAAAGAATATAGAAAATTATTTGAATCTCAACTTTATGCTCAATATCCAGAAGTAGAGATTAAAGAAGTTTATGATTATTTTTCCACTTTCCCTCCTTTCCTACCAAATAAAGATTTCGATTTATACGGCTCAGAAATAATTTTTAAAAATGCCAATCATTTTCCTGTAAGAACTTATCCTCTTTTTGAAGAAATCAAAGAAGAAAAAAGAATCGATCCTCTGGCGAATCTTATCGAATCGGCAAGTCAACTTCAATCATCAGAATATTTGATTCTTCAGATGATAATTTCACCCTTAACTTTAAAAAAGGAAAAGAAATGGATAGAAGATGGTCAAAAGGCAATCAATAAACTCTTAGGGAAAAAAGAGGAAAAAGTAGATTGGCGAGACTGGATCAGCTCTTTCGTTAAAAATTTAATTACAGCTGTTTATACTCCACCAGTTTGGCCAGGTGAAACAAAAGAAGAAAAACCTGTTTCTTCTCCTATCTCCTCTGGCGATAAAGAAAAGATAGAGCGTATAGAACAAAAAATTTCGAAATTAGGTTTCGAAGTTTCAGTTAGATTTATTTATATCAGCCCAAGGTCAATTTATGATGAAACAAATAGCTTAGCTTTCCCCGCTTATTTTAAACAGTTTAATACTGAAAATCTTAATGCCTTCAAAATTAATAATTTAGTCTCCACTAAAATAAAATCAAAACTATTTAAAACAAGAAGGACTTTTGTTAAGAAATTAAATTTTTATCAAAAATTTAAAAAGAGAGAGGAAATTAAAAAAGCAATTATTTTAAATACCGAAGAATTAGCTTCAATTTATCACTTCCCGGTTTTGAAAGTGAAAGCCCCAGCTTTAATTAGGTCTTTGTCACGTAAAGGCGAAGCCCCACCCAACTTACCTGTATAATGTATAAATAACATGAAGGATATTTCTTATATTGGGATAACAAATTTTCGTAATGATTTTGAGAGGTTTGGTATTAAAACTGACGATAGGCGTCGACATATGTATCTTATTGGTAAAAGTGGTGTTGGTAAAACAACCATGATTGAAAATATGGCTATTCAAGATATTCAGAGAGGCAAAGGAGTAGGAATTATTGATCCTCACGGCGAACTAATAGAAAGAATTATCCATTTTATTCCCCAAGAAAGAATAAAAGATGTGGTTTATTTTAATCCAAGCGATTTAGAATGGCCGATAGCTTTTAACGTCATCGAAGAAGTGCCTCTCGAGTTAAGACATTTAGTAGTGGCGGGATTAATGGGAGTATTCAAAAAGATTTGGCCAGATGTTTGGTCAGCCAGAATGGAATATATTTTAAATAATACGCTTTTAGCTTTATTAGAATATCCGGGTTCTACTCTTTTAGGCGTTAACAGAATGTTAGCCGATAATGATTTTAGAAAAGCAATTATAGCAAGAGTAACTGATCCAGTAGTAAAATCTTTTTGGGAAAAAGAATTCAGCCGCTATAACGATCGTTTTGCCACTGAAGCTATTGCCCCCATTCAAAATAAAGTAGGACAGTTTATTTCTAATCCTTTAATACGAAACCTTATTGGTCAAAAGACATCAAAGATAGATTTAAGAGAAATAATGGATAGCGGGAAAATATTTTTGGCGAATGTTTCTAAAGGTTTAATAGGAGAAGATAATTCTGCTCTTTTAGGAGCCTTATTAATAACAAAATTACAATTAGCAGCTATGTCAAGAATCGATATTCGAGAAAGTGAGAGAAGAGATTTCTTTTTGTATATTGATGAATTTCAAAACTTTTCTACAGAATCTTTTGCTAACATTTTTGCGGAAGCGAGAAAATATCGCCTTAATTTAATTTTAGCCCATCAGTACATTGCTCAATTAAATGATATGGTTAGGGATGCTATTTTTGGTAATATCGGAACTTTAATAACTTTTCGAGCTGGTCCAGAAGATGCAGAACTTTTAGAAAAATATTTTATGCCAGATTTTATTCAAGAAGATATTATAAATCTGCCGAATTATAATTTTTATATTAAATTGATGATTGATGGTTATTTGACCAAAGGATTTTCTGGGATGAACATTCCTCCAAGCGCTTTACCTCCAGAATCCTTTATTCAAGAAATCATTCAATATTCTCGAGAACACTACGCTTTCAAACGAGAAGAAGTGGAAAATACCATGAGGCACTGGGAATTTTTAGATTTCTCATCCTCAGAAAAACAAGAAAAGCCAAAAAATAACCAGTTAATTAAAGAAGGATGGGAAGCTGTCTGTTCTAACTGCGGTAAAGCCATTATCGTTCCTTTTCTACCTGATCCTAATAGACCAGTGTATTGTGAAGATTGTTTAAAAGAAATGAAGAATACAACTTCTTTTAGAAAAGAAAAACCACCTCCGAAAATCGAAGGAATCAAAAAGATTATTAAGGGAATTTTTAAATGAAACTGTCTCTTAAAAAAATCTTAAAGAGTTTTCATCATTCTTTCAAAGGAATTCAAATTAGCAGTCAGGAGCACAATTTTAGAGTGATGAAGATATGTGCTTTGTTTGTTATTCTTCTTGGTTTTATTCTTCAAATTTCTTATTTTGAATGGCTTTTTCTTATCTTGATTATGAGTTTAGCTCTTTCTCTAGAAGCCTTTAATACAGCTCTGGAGAAAATATTAGATTATCTTGAACCTAATTTATCTGATAAAATAAGAATTATTAAAGATTTAATAGCTGGAGCAGTAGCCATTACTATTTTTGCTTCAATAATTATTGGCTTAATGATCTTTTTACCAAAAGTCTATATCTTTTTACATTCGTTATTTTAAATGACAAAGCTATGCTCCCTCAATTAGAGGAAATTAAGAGTAAATTAGATATTGTTGAAGTGATTGGCCAATACGTGAAACTCCAGAAAGCAGGAGCCAATTATAAGGCTCTTTGTCCTTTTCATAAGGAAAAAACTCCTTCTTTTATTGTATCTCCTTCGCGTCAGATTTTTCATTGTTTTGGCTGCGGAGCTGGCGGAGATATTTTCACTTTTCTTATGAAGATAGAAAGCTTAGAATTTAACGAAGCGGTAAAATTATTAGCTGATAAAGCCGGAGTGAAGTTGGTTTATGAAAGTCCGGAAGTTAACTCCCAAAAGCAAAAAATTATAGATATCAACGAAAAAGCTAAAGAATTTTTTGAAAAACAATTAGAGAATAATATAGAAGTCCAAGGATATCTTCAAAAAAGAGGTTTAAAATCTGAAATAATTAAAGAGTTTCATCTAGGGTTTGCTTCTGATGATTGGCGAAGTTTAGTTAATTTTTTAATAAAAGAAAGTTTTAAACCTGAAGATATTGCCCAAAGTGGTTTAGCTATTTCAAAGAAAGAACCAACAATTATTAGCAACAGTCCGTCAGTTGGCGGAACAAAATACCCGTCTGCGCGGGCAGGCCTGCCTACGCAGGCAGGCAAGCTACAAGATACTGACATTTATGATCGTTTTCGCTCTCGTCTTATGTTTCCTCTTGAAGATGTAAGCGGTCATATCGTTGGTTTTACAGGAAGAATTTTTCAAGGTAAAAGTCCCTTAAAAACAATTAAGGATATTGAAGCAGTGGGTAAATATGTGAATACACCGCAGACCCTGGTTTTTGATAAAAGTAAAATTCTTTATGGTTTATCCAAAACAAAAACTTATCTGCATCAACTCGAGACGACTTTATTAGTGGAAGGACAAATGGATTTTTTAATGGGTTGGCAGGCAGGAATTAAAAATATAGTGGCTACTTCTGGTACCAGCCTTACTCCTTATCACTTAGCAATTCTTAAAAAATATAATAACACCTTAATTTTGGGATTTGATATGGATGAAGCAGGAGAAAGAGCTGCTGAGAGAAGTATTGATTTAGCCTTAGCTAAAGAATTTAATGTCAAAATTCTTCAGCTTTCTCAGGGCAAAGATTTAGCTGATTATCTCTTAGACACAAAAGATCCTGCTGAAATAAAAGATTTATTGAATAAGGCCATTCCAATTATGGATTTTTACTACAACAGAGCAAAAGCCATGGGGGATATCAATAGTTTAGAAGGGAAAAAAGCAGTTATTTCTTACTTTCTTCCAAAAGTAAAAAAATTAATTAATTCTCTTGACAAAGCCTTTTGGTTAGAAAAAATTTCTCGTTATGTTGATATAGATATTCACGCTTTAGAAGACGAATTAAAAAGAATTGCCATCGAATCAGCCAAAATCATTGACGAAAATGAACCTGAATATCAATATTCTTCCAGTGTTAGCCTGACTAGCATTTTAGAAAAACCCAGATGCCAAGTTTTAGGAGAAAGAATTATAGCTTTTCTGATTAAAGATTTTTCGTTTAAAGACGAGGTCAAGGAAAATCAAAAATATTTTCCCGAAAAAATATCAGAAATTTTAGAAATTATTCTTTCAGCTAAACTCCCAGAGGATTTAGAACCAAGAAATTTACAAAAAATGAATCTCAAGGAAGAAATAGTTGATAAGATTAATGAATTAGCTTTAAGGGCTGATTATGAATTGGAAATGCTTGAAAAATTCAATGTTTCCTTAAAAGAAGAGATAAAAAAACAACTATCTGATTTAAAACAAGAAGTGGTAAAAATCAGACAGAAGAAAATAGAAAACGAAATAATGATAGCAGAAAAAAATAAAAATGAAAAGCAAAAACAAGATTTAATAAAGCAATTTGATCAATTATCAAAAGAATTATTGTAACGATTGCTCACCTTTAATTGGCTCAATCACCAGGGGAGGAGCCTTTTACACCTCTCTCTTTCTAATGGGGTTCATAAATGAACCCTTTATCTAGACCCCTGCCTGCCGGCAGGCAGGCTCCCCTGAGTTCTTCGCCAATTAAAGGCTCGCTCCTTAAGATTAAAGATTCCTGCCTGCGGCAGGCAGGTAAAATTACAAAATTAAAAATTAATTTATATGAATAAAAAGAGAAAAACAAAACGAAAAACAACTCAAAAACGAGGAGTCGTAAAACGAATCCAAAAGAAAAAAATACAGAAGTCCAAGAAGAAAAAATTTAGGAAACAAAAGTCCGTTCCTACCCGCGCAGGCGGGTTGAGAGAAAAAAGAACCTCTCGCTCGAGAACCTCGTTTCTCGCTTCATTCAAAATAAGCATGGAGGAATTAATCAAAAGAGGAAAAGGTCGAGGATTTGTTACTCAAGACGAGATTTTAAAATATTTTCCTAAGGTAGAAGAAAATATCGATTTGTTAGAAAAAATCTACGATTCTTTAGCTGAAGTTAATATTAATATTATTGAGAGTGGAGATTTACTTTTGCCTAAAACCGAAGTAACAGAGAGGGAATTAAAGGAAAGTTTACGTTTTAGAGAAACACGGGAAATAAGTGATAACGTGCAATCATATTTGAGAGAAATAGGGAAAATATCGCTTTTAACTACAGAAGAAGAAAGAGCTTTGGCAAAAAAAGTTGATCAAGGTGATGAACAGGCGAGAAGAAAAATGATTGAAGCCAATTTAAGATTGGTGGTTTCTATTGCTAAGCGTTATATTGGCCGCAGCAGCAATATGGGCCTCTTAGATTTGATTCAGGAAGGAAATATTGGTTTATCTAAAGCCGTTGATAAATTCAATTATAAAAAAGGATTTAAATTTTCTACTTATGCCACTTGGTGGATTAAACAGGCCATTACTCGAGCTTTAGCTGATCAAGGCAGAACCATTCGCATTCCAGTTCACATGGTAGAAAACATTACTAAATACCTAAAAACTAAAAGAGCTTTAGCCCAAAGTTTAGGCAGAGAGCCTCTGCCAGAAGAAATCGCCAAAGAAATGGGCAAAAGCTTAGACGAAATTCTCTATTTGATACAAATTTCTCGAGATACTTATTCTTTAAACCAATCAATAGGAGGAGGGGATGGGGACGAAGAAACTAGTGAATTAGGGGATTTCGTTCCTGATAGAAAAACTCCTGGTCCGGATTATTATGCCAATCTTCAAATCCTTAGAGACTTAATAAGAAATATTCTTCTCGATCCATCTTTTGCCCAAAGAGAAAGAGATATCATCAAAATGAGATTTGGTTTAGAAGATGGCATTAATCATACTTTAGAAGAGGTAGGAAAAGAATTTGGAGTGACGAGAGAAAGAATCAGACAAATTGAAGCCAAAACCTTAGAGAAAATAAAAGAACATCCCCAATCTCAAAAGATAAAAGAATTTTTAGAATGATAGTAAATTTACTGAAGAAAATTATCCCGAAATCATTAAAGAAAAATTCTTTTTTAAGAAAAGTATTAGCTTTGATAGCTTCTGTTTGGTTTGGATTTCCTGGCAATAAATTAATTCTTCTAGGAGTAACTGGCACCACGGGAAAAACCACCACTACTTTTATGATTAAAAGCATTCTTGAGGAAGCGGGTATTAAAACCGGTTTAATCAGCACAGCTGGCTACTATCTTGATGATGACGAAGTGATTTATGAACAGGGTGAGGGACCTGGAACAACTCCAGATCCTTTTGTACTTCATCGCTTATTAAGAAAAATGGTGCAAAAGAAAATAAGGGTAGTAATTATCGAGGTTTCTTCTTTTGGATTAATGTATTGGCGAACATACGGATTAAAGTTTAAAACTGCTGTTTTAACCAATATTGCCTATAATCACCATGTTGTTCTTCATGGGGGAATGAAAAATTATATAGGAGAGAAATTAAAACTTTTCCGTTATCTTCCAAAAAATAGCATCGCCGTTTTACCTCAGGAAAGCGAATATTTTAATTTATTCAAAACCAATACTCAAGCAAAAGTTTTGACTTTTGGTTTTAATTCCAACTGTGATATTTGGGCAACAGGATCAATCATCCATTTTTCTCACTCCGCTCGAAATAAAACTTTTGATTTAAAATTAAAAATTCCAGCTCTTTTTAATCTCTTCAATGCCTTGGCTGCCATTGGTGCTGTTTCTAAATTACCAATTACTGAGGCTCAAATCAAAGCTGGTTTGGAAAAAATAGAAAGCATCCCTGGAAGATTAGAGGTTATTTTAAGCAAACCTTTTAGTATTATTGTCGATAAAGCCAATACTCCTTTAGCCTTTCAAAGTCTGATTGATTTCATAAAAAGTGATTATCAACCAAGACGAAAAATCGTGGTGTACGGCACTTTTAATGAAAGTCCTTTGGAAGAAAGAGATATGCTAGCCAAATTAACTACTGATTTCTTTGATTTAGTGATTATCACTGAAGATGATCCCAAAGATGAATCACCTCAAAAAGCAAAAGAAGATTTTTTGAATTTTGCTAAAAAGAACAATCTTTCCAAAGATAAATATCTCATTATTCTTTATAGACGAGAAGCCATCAAAAAAGCAATAGAAAAAGCTCAAGCTGATGATTTAATTTTTATCTTAGGTCGAGGCAATGAACAATTTATGTTTTATAAAGATAAAAAAGTGCCTTTTGATGATAGAGTAGTCACAAAAGAAATTTTAAAAGAAGCTGAATACCTATAATAACAATGAGCTATGCTTTCCGAACAACTGCGATATAAGTTTTTAGAATTTTTTAAAGATAAAAGACATCGAATTGTTTCCTCTTCTTCTTTGGTTCCAGAAAACGATCCCTCGGTGCTTTTCACTACTGCCGGTATGCAGCAATTTAAATTATACTACACAGGAACACAAAACCCCTTGAAAGATAATCATTCTAATTTGAGCGAGCCTTTGAATAACTTAAATGTCGCAACTTGCCAAAAATGTTTGCGTACCAGTGACATTGAATCAGTTGGTGATAATAGTCATTTGACCTTTTTTGAGATGCTGGGAAATTTTTCTTTTGGGGGATATTTTAAAGAAGAAGCTATTAAATATGCCTTGGATTTCATGACTAAGGATTTAAAAATCTCTTTAGATAGAATTAAAGTTAGTGTTTTTAAAGGTGATGACGAAGTTCCTTTTGATAAAGAATCTTATGATGCTTGGTTAGAGCAAGGCATGCCAAAAAAGAAAATTATTTTAGGATCAAGAGAGGATAATTTCTGGGGACCAACTGGAAATGAAGGCCCTTGCGGGCCGACTACAGAAATTTATGTTGATGAAACAGAAATCTGGAATTTAGTTTTTAATGAATATTGTCAGCATTCTGATAAAACCTTAGAACCTTTGAAAATCAAAGGAGTAGATACTGGTATGGGTTTAGAAAGATTGACTCTAGTAATGCAGTATCCTCAGGATAAACAAAGAACTATTTACGATACCGATTTATTCAAGGATTTGATGATTTATTTAAAATCTCAAGGGGAAAAAGGAGAGGAAAGAATTTACAGAATTATTGCCGAACACTTTCGAGCTATTATTTTTTTAACAGCAGCAGGCATTATTCCTTCTAATACCCTCCGCGGTTATGTTTTAAGAAGACTATTAAGAAGAATCATTCGTTTTAGTAAAATTCTAAATTTTAACGAAAATTGGTTAGAACAAGCATGTGAAATTGTTAAAGCAAATTATGGTAATATTTATCCTGAATTGAAAAACCAAAAGGAAATCCTTTCAGTTATTAACCAAGAAAAAGACAAATTTGAAAAAACTTTAGAAAGAGGACTGAAAGAATGGCAAAAATTAGTGAATCATTTGCCAAAAACAAAAGAGATAATTTCAGGCAAAGATGCTTTTTATCTTTATGAAAGCTACGGTTTTCCTTTAGAAATTTTGGAAGAAATGGCTAAAGAAATTAATAAAAAAGTTGATCGAAATAGCTTCGAAGAAGAATTTCACCGTCATCAGAATATTTCAAGAGTGAGCCAAGAGAAAAAATTTGGTGGCCATGGTATTCAGGATATAGAAGATAAAGAGGACAAAGAAAAAGTAACAAAACTTCATACAGCTACTCATCTTCTTCTTCAAGCTCTAAGAATAACCCTAGACGATAAGATAGAACAAAAAGGTTCGGATATCACCCTGAAGAGATTACGTTTAGATTTTCCTTTTCCAAGAAAATTAACAACAGAAGAAATTAAAAGAGTTGAAATTCTTGTTAACCAAAAAATTCAAGAAAATTTAATAATTCATTATTATGAAACCAGTTACGAAGAAGCAATTCGAAAAGGAGCTTTAGGGTCTTTTAAAGACCGTTACCCAGAAAAAGTAACCGTTTACGAAATAGAAGATTTAAGAACAAAAACCCCTTTCTCTATGGAAATTTGTGCTGGACCTCATGTTCAAACCACTAAAGAAATAGGTGTTTTTAAGATTCTTAAAGAAGAAGCAGTAGGCCAGGGGATCAGAAGAATTAAAGCGACAGTGGAGTAAGCTTTGATATATTAAATAAATTTTGATATACTATAACAATTGGTATAAATTAATTCATTTAAGCGTATGAAGAATGTAAATATGAAAAATGTAAAAAAGAAAAAGGTAATTGATATTTATCCACCTCATACTTTAGAAAAAAATCCGCCAACTGACGGAGAAGAGGAAAATATTATGATTCGAATTGAATCGATTTCTTTACTTCAGGAAAAATCTCGCCTGGTAGAGAAAGAACCAGAAAGGATAAGTTTAGAAGAAGAAAAAATAATAGAGGAGTCGGAGGTTTACAAAGCGCCTTTCCAACCTGGAGAAACGAGAATAAAAACAAGAAGAAGAAGTAAACTTTTAAGTATCATTTTGCCTTTAGTTTTCATTGGTTTTTTCATTAGCTCATTTTATTATTTAGGCTTTGTCGTTTTAACCAAAGCCGAAGTATTAATTACATCTAAAAAATTGACCTTTTCTTTCGATAATGATCAGGTTTTGATCGACAAAAATATCACTGAGGCTAATTATAGCCAAAAGGTAATTCCAGGAAATTTATTTATTTTTCCAGAAAATGATGAAAAAGAATTTAAAAGCACTGGTCAGGGTAAAGATGAACAAAAAGCCAAAGGAGTAATCACTGTTATCAATAATTTTTCTTCTGCTCCTCAAATCTTAGTAGCTACTACTCGGTTTGAAACTTCTGATGGTAAAATTTTTCGTTTAGATTCTCGGATAGTCATCCCTGGAGCAACGATGAAAAATGGTAAACTCGAATCTTCATCAATAGATGTCAATGTCACTGCTGATAAATCAGGACCAGAATATAATATTCCTGCCTGTAATGATAATTGCAAATTCACTATTCCTGGTTTTAAGGGAACAACAAAGTTTGATGGGTTTTATGGCCTTAGTAATAAACCAATGGCAGGAGGAAGCTTAGGTTCAGTGCCAATGGTTACGGCTGAAGATTTAAAAAATGCCGAAAATAGTATTTTGGAAGTGATTGGCAATAAAATAAGCGAAGATTTAAAAAATAAAATTCCCAGCAATCTAAAAATTCTTGATGGGGCAAAAAGCGGTATTAAAATTGTAAAACTTAGCAGCGATGTTTCAGTCGGAGATTTCCGTCAAAGCTTTACTGTAACTGCTACTGGAGAAGTCAGGGCTATTGCTTTCAGGGAACAAGATCTTATTGAGTTTATAAAAAGCAGATTTGATGCTCAAAAACCAGAGAAATATGATTATTGCGGTAATCCTACCATAGAATATAAGGACATCAAGCCTGATTTCGAGAAAGGAACGTTGAAATTGACAATATCCGTCAAACAAACTATCTGTTATCATCTTGAACCGGATGAGATTAAAAAAGATATTGCTGGCAAAAAACAAAAAGAATTAGGAATCATTCTAAAAAGTATGGATGGAATAGAGGAAGCAAAAGTTAACCTCTTTCCTTTTTGGATTAAAAAAGTACCTACCAATTTCAATAAAATTAAAATTTCTATTGATTAGGGGTTGACCCCGTTAGAAGTTTGCGATGGTTTTAAGAGATAATTCATTATACTTTTCATTACATCTCTTTAACTCTCGCAAAAAAGTGTTAAAACACTTTTTTGCCCAAAATAACAATGGCAAATTTCTAACGGGGTTGACTAAATTCGTATATTTTGCTAAACTAAAAATGTTTATGCCCCGAGAAGATGCGTTGAGAAAAGAAGGAATAGTAACCGAATCTTTGCGTAATGCAATTTTTCGAATTCGATTAACTGATGGAGAAGAAGTTTTAGCCCACTTATCTGGGAAACTTCGTCTTCATAGAATTAAAATTCTAAACGGAGACAAAGTTTTAGTAGAACTCTCTTCTTACGATCCTAAAAGGGGTCGAATTATTTACCGATTGTAATAATCATGAAAGTTAGAGCTTCTGTAAAAAAGATTTGCAAAAATTGCAAAATAGTTAGACGTAAAGGCCGCCTTTATGTAATTTGCACTAATCCTAAACATAAACAAAGACAAGGATAATTTTATGGTTCGTATTTTAGGTGTAGATATTCCAGATAATAAAAATATTGATGTTTCTTTAACCTATATTTATGGGATAGGTCTTTCTTTAGCAAAGAAATTTCTCCAGGAAGTAAAAATTGACCCCCACAAAAAATCAAAAAATTTAACTAGTGAAGAAATTAATGCCTTGAAAGAAATAATCGAAAAGAAAGCCATTAAAATTGAAAGTGACCTTAAACGAGAAATTAAAGCTAATATCAAGAGATTGATTGATATTAATGCTTATAGAGGAATTAGACATATCAGAAAATTGCCGACTAGAGGACAAAGAACAAAGACCAATTCTCGAACAGTAAGAGGTAATGTCAGAAAAACTGTTGGCTCAGGAAGGAAAAAAGCAGCTTTACCTACGTAACAATCGCTCGGAATATATTTTCTTCCTAGGGGTTTAAAAATTAAATATTAATTTATTGGCATGGGGAAAAAGAGAGTTATTACAAAATCAGGGGAAGATTTATCAAAAATTGAAGAAAAAATAACCACTTCTCAAGCAAAAGCTACTAAAGCCCAATTAGAAAAGGGGAGAATTTATATTATCGCTTCATATAATAATACTTTGGTTTCTTTAACTAATCTTAATGGAGAATTAATTGCTTGGAGCTCAGCCGGTTCTTTAGGATTTAAGGGTCCCAAAAAAGCCACACCTTTTGCTGCTTCAAAAGTGATAGAAGCTTTACTTCAAAAAGTACAGAAAAGTGGGCTAAAAACAGTGGAAGTTTATGTTAAAGGAGTTGGAGGTGGTCGAGAGTCATCAATCAGAGCTTTAGCTAGCCATGGAGTAAATATTGATTTGATTAAAGATGTTACTCCCATCCCTCATAATGGACCCCGACCACCAAAATTAAGGAGAGTTTAAAGGACTTTCTACAAATTTTGAAGCCATAATTTAGCTCGTAAATTTTAATCACATTGGTATTTATGAACACTAATTGCAAAAAATGTAGAGCAGTTGGCGAAAAACTCTTTCTTAAAGGGGAAAAATGCTATACTCCAAAATGTCCGATGGTAAGAAAAGGTATAGTACATCATGGAAAAAGCAAAAGAAGACACACTTTAAGTCCTTTTGGCAAACAATTACTTGAAAAACAAAAAGCAAAACTAATCTATGGTATGAAAGAAAGACAGTTTCATCGCTATTTTGACCTATCCTATAAGAAAAAAGGGGCGACTCCAGAAATTTTAGCTGGTATGTTAGAAGGTCGATTTGATAATGTAATTTATCGACTGGGTTTTGCTTCAAATAGGGCTGCTGCAAGGCAATTAGTTTCTCACGGTCACTTCTTTCTAAATGGAAGAAAACATAATATTTCTTCAACTATTGTAAAGAAGGGGAATACAATTTCAGTCAATCCTAAAAGCCTTAAAACTAGTACTTTCAAAGACATAAAAGACCGTCTTAAAAAATATAATCCTCCAAAATTCCTTGAATTAGATTCTGAGAAACTTGTAGGAAAAATTATTGCCGAGCCAGATTTAGAAGAATTAAAAATGGCTATTGATTTTCCATCCATCGTTGAATTTTATAGTAAGTAACAGTCGCTCGGAATATATCTTCTTTAACCCGCTCTGAAAGTTTAAAAATTAAAAATTAAGATTTATTTAAAAATTTAAAATTATCTAAGGTATGTTTCAATTACCAACATCTATTCAAAAAATCGAACAATTAAAAAATTACGGAAAATTTGAAATTGAAGGTTTATACCCAGGTTATGGCATTACTCTTGGCAATTCTTTAAGACGGGTTTTAATTTCCTCCATTGAAGGGGCGGCTGTTACTTCATTCAAAATAGAAGATGTTCAAAATGAATTTAGCTCCATCCCTAATATAGTAGAAAGCGCTCTTGATGTTATGCTTAATTTAAAACAATTAAGAGTTAAGCTTTATACTAATGAACCTCAGATTTTAAAATTAGACATAACCGGAGAAAAAAATATTGCTGCTAAAGATTTCGAAAAAAATCCTCTGGCTGAAATTTTAAATCCTGAATTACATATTGCTACTCTAACTGATAAGAAAGCTAAGCTAAGTATGGAAGTTACAGTAGAAAAAGGATTAGGTTATGTTTTAGCTGAAGAAAGAAGGAAAGAAAAACTTCCTATCGGAACTATTGCCCTTGATGCGATTTTCAGCCCAGTTCAAAAAGTAAATTTTAAGTTAGAGAATATGCGAGTAGGGGAAAGAACTGATTATAATCGACTGATTATTGAAATAGAAACCGATGGTTCTCTTAATCCCGAAGAAGCTTTAGCCAAAGCAACGAGTATTTTAAAAGAACATTTTGCTTTAATCGAAAATAAATTTGCCCCTCAAATAGAAGAAACAAAAATCAGTGCCTCTTCGGCATTTAAACGAGAAAAAAAAGAACCCAAAGATATATTAATTGAAAATTTAGATTTAAGCCCTAGGACTAAAAAGGCTTTAATTAATAATGGCGTAAAAACTTTAGCTAGGTTATTACGATATCGAGAAGAAAAATTATCAACTTTAGAAGGTTTAGGAGAAAAATCAATTGAAGAAGTAAAAAAAGTCCTTAAAAATCTAGAATATACGCTCAGATGAGACATTTAAAAAAAGGCAAAAAATTTCATCGAAAAACAGATCAAAGAAAAGCCCTGTTAAAAGGATTAACAGCTAATTTAGTAATACGTGGAAGAATCACTACTACTTTAAGCAAGGCTAAAGAAACCAAGAAAAAAATTGAAAGATTAATTACTATTGCCAAAAAACAAGATTTAACGTCGCTCAAAAGAATTAAAGCAGCCTTGCCAGATAAAGCCAGTAAAAAATTATATTATGAAATATCGCCTTTATATTCAAAAAGGCATGGAGGATATACCAGAATCATCAAAACTTCACTCAAAAAAAAGAGAGATGCTTCTGATTTAGTAATCTTAGAATTCATTAAACAAGAACCTGCAAAATTATGACCCAAAATACCATTACTTTAGATGCCACTGGACAATCATTAGGAAGATTAGCTTCTCGTATTGCTGTTTTGCTCCAGGATAAAAATAAAGCGACTTTTGAACCCAACAAAGCAGGAACTACTACTGTTATTGTTAATAATTTCAGTAAAATCAATTTTAAAGGGAATAAACTTAAAACCAAAATTTATTATAAACATACTGGTTATATTGGCCATTTAAAAGAAACTACTTTAGCAAAAATGTGGGAAAAAGACCCTAATAGAATTTTAAAAATGGCTGTTAGGGGAATGCTACCAAAAAATAAATTAAGAGATAAAAGATTAAAAAGATTAAAAATAATTAAGTAAAGGTATGGTTGTTAAAAAAGAGAAAAAAATTAAAAAAACCGCATCAGTAAAAAAAGAAAAGGAGAAGGAAAAAACAAGATATATTGAAACTATCGGTCGCAGAAAAGAAGCTGTGGCTCGAGTTAGATTAAGCAAAGAAACTCCAGGCATAGTTATTAATGATAAAACCTTAGAACAATATTTTCCTCTTCTTTCAATGCAAAATAAAGTTTTATGTCCTTTCAAAGAAGTTAATATAGAAAATAAATTTTTCATCTCAATAAAAGTAAAAGGCGGAGGAATGACCGGTCAGGCAGAAGCTATTCGTTTAGGTATCAGCCGCTGTTTAGCTCAAATGAATGAAAAAATTAAGCCTTTACTTAGAGAGAAAGGATTATTAACTCGCGATAGCCGGGTGGTGGAAAGAAAGAAATATGGCTTAAAGAAAGCTCGTCGCGCTCCCCAATGGCATAAGAGGTAATTATTGGTTTTTATTTCAAGCGAAGCGAGGGTTCTTATAAAGATATTTTTTCTATACCCGTAGCTGAAAGATAGAAGATATAATTCAATGAAGAATCGTAGATAAAATCACTATTTTTTAAATCATTTATTACTGACCAAGTCTCTTGAGTTTCCAAATTATATATTTTTAATTGGCTATCATTAGAGAAAAAGAGACAGCTATCATCAAGAAACCATTGGGGTAAAGAATCTGAATAAAGATTTTTCTCGGTTTTAATTTCCTGGTTTAAATCATAGATTATTATCTTTTTCTCCTTTGTGTATAGAAGAAGATAATTGCTAGTCAAAGAAAAATCTCCATTAGCAATTGTCTCTTCTAAAATTGGTGGAATTTCTGTTTTCTCATTTAAGAGATAGGCTTTTCCGTTGTCCTTAACAATCAGAAACGTATTTTTCTGGGGAGCTTTTTTTATAACAACACTATCTAAATTTTCATCACCATCTTTAAAACTAGAAAGAAATAATTGTTGTTCTTCTAAACTATCTAAATTTAAACTAGTAAAAAGACCGTTATCTTTGATAAAGTAAAGATAATTTTCGCTTAAAAGAAAAGGTGAGAGGGGAGAGTCAATTAGCTGAGTAATTGTTCTCTCAAGATAATTAAAACGATAAAGACCTTGATCTGTTCTCACTAGAACATCATCACTGACATTCTGGGAAACAAAAACTATTTGCTTGATTTTGGGTAATTGTTTTGTTTGTAAGTTAACCTGTTTTAATCCAGCAGAAAATTCATTATTTAGATTAATATCTTTATCTATCAGACTTTTAGGCAAAAATATTACTTTCCAATCATTATCCTTAATCATTGTTATTATTTTTTTAGAATCCGGTGAAAATATTACTTCTTGAGGCAGAGACGAAGTTTGATAAAATTTTTTGCTCTCTTTAGTGTTCCGATTATAAATATTCCATTCATAATTTTTAGCTACTTTTTTGAAAAATATAAGATTATTCATATTCTCATCGACATAAAATTGATCTATACTATCATTTTCGATTAATTCTTCTTTTGGCCAAGAAATAGGAAAAAGATAAATTTTCCCTAAATCTAAAGTTTGCTGGGATTTAATCTCTATTTGCTTTTCTACTACAAAATAACCAGGGTAACTAAAATTGATTTTATATTGATCTGGCAACAACTTAACAATCAAGGATCCATCTAGATTCTTGTATAATTTTCCGTTAATTGCTGTTATTATGCTTTTTGGCGAGAGAGTAACTTTTAGAGTTCCAGAAGCCTCAGTGTATTTTTGATAAACATTAATCCCCAAAAAGCCAAGCAGCCCTAAAATGGCAAAAATAAAAATTAATCCTATTAAACCTTTCTTCATATAGTTTTATTATATCAAAAACGGTTTTTGTTAACAACATATCCGAGTCTTATTAAGGAACGAGCCTTTAGTTGGCGAAGAACTCAGGGGAGCCTGCCTGCCGGCAGGCAGGGGTCTAGATAAAGGGTTCATTTATGAACCCCATATAAAAAGAGAGGGGTGTAAAAGGCTCCTCCCCTGGTGATTGAGCAAATTAAAGGCGAGCGAAAAGTTGAGCTTTTAAAGAAAATATTATACAATGTTATAAGAACCTATATGTTCGAAATTAAGATGATGGCCAGAAAAAAATACCAAAAATCGCTTCTTATTTTCACCATTATTCTGATCATTATAGGAATAATGAGTCTTATTAGTGCTTCCTCGATTATCGGTGCGGAAGAGCATAGCAATGTTTTCTATTTTGTTAGAAGACAATTACTTCAAGGAGTTTTGGGAGGATTAATTATTGCCTGGATAGCTTCAAAAATTAATTATCGCTACTTCAAGAAAATTGCATTCTTTCTTTTGATTTTGAACATGATTCTTGTTGGTTTATGCTTCTTTGGACCCTTTAAAGCTCCGGTTAATTCTGCTTATCGTTGGCTAAAATTTGGTCCCATATCTTTTCAACCTTCTGAATTTCTCAAAATTACCTATATTATTTTCTTAGCTAGTGTTTTAACTAATTATAGCTTAGAAAAAAGAGGGAAAATATTTTCTCCACCTTTTTTAATTTATATTATCTCGCTGGGCACTATCGCAGGAATTTTAGCCTTACAACCATCCACTGGAACATCTATTATTTTATGTTTAAGCTCTTTGGCAATATATTTTTCTGCTGGATTAAATTGGAAACAAATAATCGCAGTCTTTCTCATAGGAGGATTATCCTTTGGCTTTTTAATTATGGTAACTCCATATCGATTAGAGAGAATTAAGTCGTTTCTGTTTTTGTCTAACGATCCTTTAGGCAAAGGATATCAGAGTCTCCAATCTTTAATTGGAATTGGCTCTGGTGGATTATTTGGAGTGGGATTTGGTCATTCTATCCAAAAATTCAATTATCTGCCAGAAAGCCATACTGATGCCATCTTCTCTATCATTGCCGAGGAATTTGGTTTTGTTGGTTCAGTATTTATTCTTTTAATTTTTCTTTTATTTATTGCTGCTGGTTTTGGTATTGCCAAAGAAACGACTGACCCTTACGGTAAATTTGTGATTATAGGAATTATTTCAGGAATTGGTTTTCAAGCGTTCATCAATATTGCGGCGATGTGTAAATTAATTCCTATCATTGGCATACCCTTACCCTTTATTAGTTATGGCTCCTCAGCTTTTGTCGCTAATCTTTTAGGTCTTGGTATTGTAAGCAATATCGCAAAACAAACCTCATAAAAATTAAAAATTTATTAAACAATGGATCTTTCTTTTCTCAAATCAAAAACTTTAGCTAATAAAAAACTTCGTCTTCTTTTAACTGGCGGCGGTTCTGGTGGCCATACTTTTCCTTTAATTGCCGTTAGCCGAGAATTAAAGAGAATTGCTTTAGCTCAAAATATTGAATTACAACTTATTTACGTTGGTCCGAATGATTTTACCTTATCCTATATCCGAAAAGAGGGGATAGACATTAAAATAATTTCTGTGGGTAAATTCAGAAGAGAATTTTCTTGGCAAAATTTCTTGGATGTTTTTAAGACTATGGCCGGTATTTTTCAAGCTCTATTTTATGTTTATATTTTGATGCCAGATTTAATTTTTTCCAAAGGGGGATATGGTTCTTTTCCTGTTACTTTGTGGGGAATTATCTTCTTTATTCCAACTTATGCTCATGAAAGTGATTTTATTCCTGGTCTGGTCAATCATCTATTAGGAAGGTTTTGTAAAAAGATCTTTATTTCTTTTGAAGGAACAAGGCAATATTTTCCTCTTAAAAAAACTATTTTGGTCGGAAATCCCATTCGTGAGGATTTATTTACGGCAAAAATAAACCTAGAAGCAACAAAAAAATTATTAGGATTATCCTTGAGGCCAGTTTTAACTATTATTGGAGGGTCTCAAGGCTCCAAACATATCAATGATTTAATTCTTGATACTCTTCCTAAAATCATTAATCAAGCTGAAATTATCCATCAGGTAGGCAATAATAATTTTCAAGAAGTGGGAAAAGAGATAGAGATTATTTTCCAGGAAATTATTAAAGACGAAGAGGCTAAACAATACTATCATCCAATTCCTTTTTTCGGGGAATCACAAATACCAAACATAAATTCCTTAAAAGATGTTTTAGCTATTAGTGATTTGATTATTGCTCGAGCTGGCAGTGGTTTAATTTTTGAGATTGCTGCTAGTGGCAAACCATCCATTATCATTCCTTTGCCTTGGGCTAGTCAGGATCATCAAAAGAAAAATGCCTATGAATACGCAAAAACAGGGGCAGCTATAGTTATTGAGGAACAAAATTTGAAACCAAATATTTTTTCTGACCTAATCCTTCAAATTTTAGGCGATAAGCACAAATTAGAATCCATGAGTCAAGCAGCGTTATCTTTCGCAAAACTCAAAGCCGCAGAAGAAATAGCGTATTATCTTCTTCAAAATGCATAAAATAATGTATACTATATATAAAATACCGAATACAGGATATGGATGATCCTAAAACTCCGCAAAAATTATTCGCCCCTAGGGTCAGAATGGCTCCCAGCCCGACTGGCTTTTTTCATATTGGCAACGCAAGAACTGCTCTTTTTAATTATTTGTTTGCCAGGAAAACCGGAGGAAAATTTATTTTAAGGATTGAGGATACTGATAAATTACGTTCTAAAAAAGTATACGAAGACAATATTTTAAACGGATTACGCTGGTTAGGTTTGGATTGGGATGAAGGCCCGGAAAAAGAAGGGGATTTTGGACCTTATAAACAAAGCCAAAGATTAGATATTTATGCAAAATACCTTCAGCAATTATTGGATGAAGACAAAGCTTATTATTGTTTTTGCACTCAAGAAGAATTAGAGGCCCAAAAACAAGATATAGTCTCCAGGGGATTACCACCTAAATATTCAGGGAAATGCCGTAATCTCTCAGAATCTACAATTAATCAGTATTTGGAAGACAAAAAACCAAGAGTTATTAGGATGAAAATGCCTAATACGACTATAAAATTCAATGATTTAATAAGGGGAGAAATAGAATTTAATTTAGATTTAATAGGGGATATTGTGGTAGCTAAAAGCTTAAAAGAGCCCCTTTATAATTTTGCTGCTGTTGTGGATGATTATTTAATGAAAATAACGCATATAATTCGGGGAGAAGACCATATTTCCAACACCCCTAAGCAAATTATTATCCAGGAGGCATTAGCTCTTCCTAGGCCTATTTACGCGCATTTGCCGATGATTTTAGGTCCTGATAGGTCTAAATTAAGTAGTAGACATGGTGCTATGGCAGTAACTGACTACCAGAAATCAGGCTATCTACCCCAGGCAATGGTCAATTTTTTAGCTCTGTTGGGCTGGCATCCTTATGGTGAAGAAGAAATAATGAGTTTGGAAGAACTTATTAATAGGTTTGAATTAGAAAGAGTTCAAAAAGGAGGAGCTATCTTTAATCTCCAGAAATTAGATTGGTTTAACGCTCAGTATTTAAAAAAATTACCTTCAGACGAAATTTTTACCTATTTTTCTGATTATCTATCGAATTATGCTCCTAAAAAGGATCTTCTCCGACCTGATGCTGAATATTTGAAAAAAGTATTAGAAGTCGAGTTATCAAGAATCAATAAATTCAGTGATCTTTTTGAAATGTCAGATTTCTTCTTTCAAAAAACCCTTGAATATCCTAAAACCTTATTAAGTTGGAAAGGAGAGACTGATTCAGAAATTAAACAAGCTTTAACCGATGCCTATTCGATTTTAGAACAAATCAATGACGAAGATTTTAACAGAATAAATCTTCAAACAAAGTTGTATAATTTTATCGAATCTAATTCGGTTTATCAGGCTAATAAGGGAAGGCTGCTTTGGCCTTTAAGAGTGGCTTTTTCTGGTAAACAAGCCTCACCCGGGCCATTTGAAATAGCAGAAATTTTAGGTAAAAAAGAAAGTTTTAAAAGAATAAAAACGGCAATTGAGCTAATTTAAAAATTCCTGCCTGCCGGCAGGCAGGAAAAATTAAAAATTTTTTATTGATATGGATTGGAATCAATTCGTTACCCAATTCTCAAAATTTGTTTATAATGTCTTATCTGAGTTAAGCCATTTAATAAACCAGATATTTACGTCTGAGATTTTTGGTAATTTATTAGCTATCTTAAAAACCATAGGCAATTTTATTATTGTTGCCTTAGAGACTATTGTGAGAGCATTAAAATCCATTGTAAAATAGAGTTCTGCTTTTACTTTTAACCCAGGCTTTTTTATTAACGACAATATTGAAATTAGTAGTACTATCAGTTTAAAAAATAAGACATTAAAAATTATTTTAAAATTAAAAATTAAAAATTCTTTATACTCAATACTAGATACAGGATACTAGATATAAATAGGGGATAGCCCCGTATTGACATAGTATAGGATTTATGATACCATAATACTATAAGATTAGTGCTGGATAATAAATCAGCCTTAGAATAAAAGATTCTAAGCCTTGAAAATTTAATATTTTATATATAAACAAATTTCTGAAAGAGAAAGGAGGTGATTAAAATGGTTTTTGAAATTCAGTATTCTGATAACTATGTTAAGGAAGCTAAAACTCTAAAATCCCTTTTAGAGTTATCTTACGAAACTGTTAGACTGAGAAAAACTGTCCAAGACAACATCTTGCAACTCGTTTTGAGAACAAACGAACCATCCCACACTTATTTTAGTAAAAAAGGGATAGATCTTCTTTTTAAGGATTTGAGTAGAGGAATAAATACAGAAATAAAAATTATAAAAAAAATTATGATTTCTTAGAATCGAAAGTAGTATTTTGGCCTACAAGGTATTTTTTGATACTGAGTAGGCCTTCTATTTTTATTAGTGTAATAAAGGAGGTGAATTGAGAGTGGCAAAAAAAGAATTGGATTACGAAAAATTTAATTCAGGTCTATCATTTAGAGAAGTTCGGCGAGAATTATCCGTTGAACAAAAAAGAGCAAGAGAAAGAGGGGAATGCATGTTTGTTACTCGTCATACTGTATTAGGACGTATGCACGAGTACAAACAACTTATGTTTAATGAATTACAAAACAAATAAGGCCCCTGGAAATAATATAAGTTAAAGGGGCCACTTTTATTATAAGAAACTCAATACTTAATACTCTATACTTAATTAGGTAGGGAATAGCCCTTGACAGTCTATATTCAGGTGCTAAAATAGATATAATATACTTCGCATAAGGTAGCTTTAGCGAAGTTAGACATAACAAATAAAGGATTAATAAACTAATTACTACTTCCCTCTTTAAATTATGAAAAAAAGCCAAAAATCAATTTTAGAACATTTTCCACAATTTGTAGAATATTTAGATATAGAAAAAGGTTTAAGCCACAATAGCCAGACAACTTATAATAGACTTATAAATAAATTTGAGAATTGGATAAAAGATTCTAAATTGACCACTCTCCTACCGCACGAATTGACATCAGATCATATTTGGCAATATAGGGTATATTTATCCAAGATTTATAATAAAAACAGTCATCAACCCTTAAAAAGAACCTCAATTAACTATTATCTGATTATTCTGAGGCATCTTTTGAATTATTTTACTGATAGAGATATAACAGCTTTGCCAGCTGAAAAAATAAAACTTTTTCCGGAAAAACGAGAAAAAAGTATCAAATTTTTGAACTTAGAACAAATTGAAAAATTATTAGATGCACCAGACATTTCTAATTCTTCTGGTTTAAGAGACAAAGCTATCTTAGAGGTGTTATTTTCTACTGGTTTAAGAGTAGCCGAATTAATAAGTTTAAATAGAAATCAGATTAAAATAGAAAATATTAATGAAGATCTTGAAATCAATATCATTGGCAAAGGTAATAAAATCAGACCGGTTTATCTCTCACCACGCGCTTTAAAAGTTATTAAAGATTATTTAGAAACACGAAAGGATGATGATAAAGCTTTATTTATTCATTATAAAGGGCCAACATCAAAAAATCATCGTTTAACTACGCGTTCAGTTGAAAATATTGTTAGAAAATACGTTATTAAAGCTAGTATTTCTATACAGGCAAGTCCCCATACTCTTAGACATAGCTTTGCAACGGATCTATTAATGCAAGGAGTAGACATAAGAATTGTTCAAGAATTTTTAGGCCATCAAAATATAGCTACTACTCAAATTTATGCTCATGTTACCAATAGAAAACTTAAAGATATTCATCAAAAATTTCATGGAAAGAGAACAATAAAGTAATAAAAAAACCGGTAAGGACTAATCCTTTTGGATTAATCCTCGCCGGTTATTATTTTAGCGATATTTTCCTAGCATTTTGTATAACCAAAGTGGAAGTGCTAAGACTAATTTTTCCCTAACTTTATATATTGTTTTCCAAAACGATGACGGAACTATTACAATCGAGTCGTTTACTTCAAATTTTCTAAAAAAATTAGAAAATGCAATATTGAAATCTCTTTGGATCCTTTCAACATCTATATCAGAAGTAACTATCTTTATGTATTTAATATTAGGATTAGCAATGATATAGTCTCTGATCTCTTCCCAATATTTTAGAATCATTTCATTGATTGTAATGATAAGTCGAGAGTCTGATATATCTGGTTTAGATTTTTTCAAGCCATTAGGAGAAGCAATGATTATAACGTTTTCTTTAGTATCTTTCAGAATTTCTTCCCAATTTTCTTTATTGGGTACAAAGAGCCCTTCTTCTCTTTCTTGGTCATATCCTTAATTATACGGGAATATGGCGAAAATCGTATCAATTTTAGGATCAGAAATTTTGGATAAATTTCTTTCTAGGATTACATCAATTTCTCTCTTGTTCATTCAAAACACCTCCTTTCTTTTTAAACTCTAAAACTTTAAAAGTTTTTCCACAGTCAAAACAAGTATGTTCTCTTCTTATCTTCATAGCTAGCCATCCGGAGATTTTATACCCACAATTTGGGCATGAAATTTCTGGTACGCCATTCTCTATCAATCTTCTAGCGAAAAATAAAAATCGATCCTGGACAGTCATTTTCTTTACCTCCTTTTTATACTTTCTTAACCTTTCCAAATTTTACATATATTTCTGGAAGGAACCCTTTTCTTTTATTATGTTCTCTCGCTGCGTGTTTTTTGGCCTGAGCTTTTGACCAGGCTCTTTTCCAATACACGTATATTTCAGGACCCTCTATTATTTCTAAATAATATAGAGGCTCACGCGACTTTTTTAGAATAAATTCTGGAACAGGAAACAATCTTATCTGTTTCTCCTGTTTTTCCATTTCTAATCCCCCCTTTCTTTCCTTTATTTTTTAATTTATTAAGTTTTCAAGTTACATCTTATACTTAAATCATCTCATATTTTTAAGTATTTGTCAAACCGGTCAGAATTACATAATTTTTGGTTGAAAATAAAGCCAATTCGTGGTAAATTATCATATATTATTTGTACAATATGAGAATTTCCTATTCCAGTTTGGAAAATTTTAAACAGTGTCCTCTAAAATATAAATTTGCCAACATAGACAAAATCAAAGAATCTAAGAGCAAAGAGGCTATTTTTGGTAATTACATTCATCAAGTTTTAAAATGGTTCTATCAGCAAGACCCTCGCTTCCCTACCCTGGAAGGCTTATTAGAATACTATTATAATCACTGGCCAAAGAAAGAAGAAGGTTTTATTTGGCAAGATGAGCATGAAGAAAAAGATTATTTCCAGGAAGGCATGAGAATTTTAGAAGATTATTACAAAAATAACTTTCCGCCTAAATCAATGATTATGGATTTAGAAACAAGGTTTGAAGCAGTAATTGACGAAACTCCCGATGAACCTGGAGGAAAACATATCCTGACTGGTGTGATTGATAGAATTGATAAATTACCTGATGGCACCATGGAAATTATTGATTACAAAACTGGCAAAAGAATGCCTTCCCAAAATGATGTGAATACTAATTTACAACTTTCTATTTACGCTTTAGGCCTTCAAAGAAAATGGCCTAAAATTAAATTAGAGGACCTTCGTTTGAGCTTATATTTCCTTAAATTTAACGAAAAAATAGAGACTAAAAAGAGCCAAGAAGATATAGAAAATACTCAAAAGAAAATTATTGATTTAATCCACCAAATTCAAAAAAGCTCGTTTGAACCCAAGTCCTCACCTCTTTGCAATTGGTGTGGTTATCGTCTCCTCTGTCCAGTTTGGAAACATTTTTATGAAAATGGTTCGGAAAAGAAATTTAATGAAATTAATATTGAAGAAAAAATTGATGAATATTTTAAACTCCGGGAAGAAGAAGAAAAAATTGAGGGAAAATTAAAGGAATTAAAAAACTTAATCGAAGTTTATAGCCATCAGCAAGGATTAGAAAGAGTTTTCGGTAATAATGGTTACTTTAATCAAGAAGTCACCAATAAAATATCTTTTGATAAAAATAAATTGAAAGCCATTTTAGAGCCTTTAGGAAAATGGGAGGAAATATTAGCCATTGATGCTAAAAAACTGCAGAAAATTATAAAAGAAATTCCTCCCAAAGCAAGAGAGGAAGTAGAAAAAACCAAAAAAGTGGAAAAAGGATATAAATATTTAGAAGCGAATAACACCACAAAGAAAGAATTAGAAGAAGAATTTCATTAGATCATCTAATATTCACACTTGGTATTTTGAATGTATCCTTTACTTTCAGCTTCTTCTTTTATTGAAAAGTAAATTTTGTTTTTCTCACTTAAATTTTGAGCTAAAGAGCAATCAACAGGATAATAATATTTTCCCCGGGAACTAGCCACAAAAAGAGATTGGCCTTTGGCTGTTAGTTGATTAGAAACAACTGATTCATCATTAAAATTAACCATTAACTCTTTATCAATAACTAAAGCTGGTCGGGAAATGATTTTTCCTCCTTTAATAAAGCCCAGAGAAAACATAAAGCTCAAAAGAAGTAATTCCAATACAATAAAAAACCAATCTTTTTTGACAAAAACAAAGATTTTTGATAAGATATCATCTCGGTGGGGCGTCATAATAGTTTAAAAATTAAAAATCTAAAATTAAAAATTTATTTAAGTTATGGCTCATACAAAAGCAGGAGGTTCAACAAAATTAGGTAGAGATTCAGCAGCTAAGCGCTTAGGTGTGAAAAAGTTTGATAATCAAACTGTTAATGCTGGTAATGTGTTAATTAGACAACGAGGTACTAAATGGTATCCAGGCCTCAATACCAAAAGGGGTCAAGATGACACTATCTACGCTTTAAAAGATGGAGTAGTTCAATTTTCTATTAAGAAGAAAAAAGATTTTGCAGGAAAAGCAAAAAAAGTGTCAGTTATTAATGTGATTCCAAAGAAATGATTCTCAGTTTTAGCTTTGTTTCTATCTGCGGATAAAGAAGTAATTTAATTTCATAGAGCCCCTCATGTTTCAGGGGCTTCTCTAATATAATCTGGCCAGCTTTTAAATTGATTCCCTTGTCCTTTAATTCTGAGATTATTTTTCTTTTATTGACAGAATCAAAAGCTTCTTTCCCTTTCTCGCTGAATTTTAAAGGAATTTCCAAAATGAGTTTTCCAATCTGAGCTGTTATTTCTTGAGCTTTTTGTTTTGCTTGCGTTTCTTCCTGTTTTCTTTTTTCTTTTTCCTGAGATGCTTGCTGAATAATTTGTTTTGTAGCTTGCTTTATTAAGCTCTGAGGAAATAAATAATTTCTGGCATAACCATCAGCCACTTCTTTTATTTCGCCTTTTGATCCTAAACCAAGCACATCTTTTAAAAGATAAACTTTCATATTTCGCAATTTCTTTAATTTGAATTTAACAACACTTCCAAAGCTTTCACTAATTGCTTGTCTTTTTCTAAATTAATTTGGGTATAAGAGCCTAAATCTTCCTCGTTTTTAATTTCCATATCAGGAATTAAACCATTATCTTGAATGATTGTTCCATTAGGGGTTAACCACTTGGCAATAGTAATTTTCAAACTATTATCATTCTCTAAAGACACTAATTCCTGCACAGAACCTTTACCAAATGTTTTAGTACCAATTAATTTTATTCCCCTCTCGTCTCTCAAAGCGCCAGCTAATATCTCTGAAGCTGAGGCTGTTCCCTCATTGACTAAAACTACTGTCGGAATATCTTTTAATAAACCATTACCATTGGCTCGATAAATTTTTACCTCACTGTTACCAAAATCCTCTTTTAAAACTATCTCTCCTTTAGTCAATAACCAACCGCCAATATTAATCACTGAATCCAAATAGCCTCCGGGATTATTCCTCATATCAATAATTAATCCCTGAGGATTGGCATTAATAATTTGAAAAGCAGCTTGGTAAAAATCAAAAGTCAATGGCTGATTAAAGCTATAAATTCTTAAATAAGCTATTTGCTTATTAAATGCAATATTATCATCTAACATTTGCCATTTTAAAGATGGAATAACAATTTTATCTCTCACTAATTTAATTTCTTTGGCTTCATTCCAAGTAGGACGATAAATAGTCAGGGTAACAGTGGTGCCCTTTGGGCCTCGAATCAAATTAGCTGCTTCCTGACTAAATAAACCACTTGTTTCTAAGTTATCAATTTTTAAAATAATATCATTGGGTCGTAAGTCGGCTTTTTCTGCCGGAGTTCCTGGTAAAGGAGATACTACCACAATGCTATTGTTCTTTCTGCTAATTTCCATTCCCACACCAAAAAATTCTCCTGAGAGCTCTTGAGATAAAGCTGCATTTTCTTTAGCGTTCAGAAATTCGGAAAAAGGATCTCCTAAAGATTCTACTAATCCTTTAGTAGCACCTTCGATTATTTTTGAAGTATCCAAATTTTGTCTATTAACATATTTTTGGAGAATAACTTTCCATGTCTCCCAAAAAATAGCCATATCACCAGGAGGTATTTCCGCTGGTTTTTCTCTGTTGAGAATCTTCTCAAAAGGAGATGGCAAATTGGCTTTCCATCCCCAATTAGCTCCTTCAAAAAAACCTACTGACCAGACTCCAGTAATGATAACAACAGCTAAAATTATTAAAAGAATCTTTTTGAACTTTGTCATAACAGCCATTATATCATCTTTTAAAAAATATAGCAAAAATCAAAAAAATAAGAACCCTCGCTTCGCTCAGAACCTTTTTTCTCGCTTTACCAGAAGCTCGAAATAATATAGAATGAAAGAATATGCCTAATCACCGACTTTTTTTAGCTATTAAGTTACCTCAAGAGCTTTTAGCTCAATTGCATAGTTATCAAGAACAATTAAATCCTCAAATTTTTCAAATAGTTGAGGAAGATAAGCTTCATTTAACTTTAATTTTTCTTGGTTACGTGGAGGAAGAAAAAATAAAGCAAATTCAAGATATTACCTTGGAAATGACACAGAATTTTCAACCTCAATCAATTCAATTTCTCGAAACAGGTTATGGGCCTGCCTCACCAGCAGGCGGGCCTGCCTGCGCAGGCAGGTCTAACCCAAAATTTCCCCGCTTAATTTGGCTTGAGGGATTTCTTCATCAGGGTTTAGAACAACTCAAAAAAGTTTTAGAAAAAGAATTGCGAGATAAAGCTAAAATTATTCTGGAAAAAGAAAACCGATCGTTTTTACCCCATATTACTTTAGCTCGAATAAAAACACATCTTTCTAATAATTTACCCTCAGAAACGAAAATTAATGCTAAAATTAATTTTTGTTTTTCTCCGTCAAGCCTTTGGTTAATGGAAAGCCATCTAAAAAGAACTGGCGCAGAATACACTGATTTAGCAGAATTTCGTTTTAAAGATTATTTGAAAAATAAACTACTCAAATGATCAACCCCGTTAGAAGTTTGCCATGATTAAATATGTTAAAATTTAAACAATCACTTTATTTAATTAAATCCACGCCAAAAAAGAACCTTTGGTCTTTTTTGGCCAACAATACATATGCAAACTTCTAACGGGGTAAATCAAAAAATTGCTCAAATATTTAAAGAGATAAGTGAATTACTAGAAATAAACGGTGTGACTTTCAAGCCCAAAGCTTATAAAAAAGCAGCGGAGTATTTGGAGAATTTGAAAGAAGACATTGCTTCAATTTACAAAATAGGAGGAGTGAAAGCTCTTGAGAAGATACCAGGAATAGGAAAAAGCATGGCCAAAAAAATTGAGGAATATTTTAAAAAAGGCAAAATTAAATATTATGAAGAATTAAAAGAAAAGACTGCTATCAGACAAATCGTCACTTATTATTTTCAAACTAAAGACATTAGTTTAGAACAGCTCAAAAAAGACAGCAAAAAAAGAAACATAATTTATTCCAGATTTACAAAACCAGCTAAACAACTCTTGGTGCTTTCCGGCTCCATTAAAAAAGCCAAAGAAGCGATTTGGAAAGTGGCTGAGTGGGCAAAATCAAGGAATTTAGACTATGCCATTGAAACAGTTTTTAAAAAATGGCTGGAATTAGATAAATTAAAACCTAAAGAAATAGTCAAAAAGCCATTTTATCATGGCAATCCAATGGTTTGGTCTCAAACCCATAGAAAATGGTATGTTATTAATGATGATGGAGAATGGTTAGAATTTGCTGGAAAACAGGCAGATATTGAATGGAGAATAATTCAATGATTAAACCTATGAAAATTCTTACTGGAGAAAAAAATCCGATTTTACGACAAAAAAGTCAGCCAGTAGAACACCTAACTAAAGAGGTGCGAGATTTAATTATTCAAATGAAAAAGATTATGGAAGACAGTAAGGGAGTCGGCTTAGCAGCTCCTCAAATAAATGTTTCTTTAAGAGTTATTGTCTGTGAAGTGGATAATAAATTTTACGCCTTTATCAACCCAGAAATTATCAAATCTTCTCAGGAAACTTCATCTATAGAAGAAGGTTGTTTGAGTTTGCCTAATATTTATGGCGAAGTAGCAAGACCAGAAAAAATTATTCTCAAGGCTATTAATTCAGAGGGCAAAAAAATAAAGCTGAAAGCTTTCGGACTATTAGCGAGAGTCATTCAGCATGAAATTGACCATCTTGATGGCATTTTATTCATTGATAAAGCAAAAAATATTATCAAAGACATTATACAAAAAAGATTATCTATATAAATTTGTCTTCACAACATGAAGTACACTTTCTTTGGTTCTTCAGAATTTGCTAAAATCGTCTTAGAAAAATTGCTTCAGAATAATCTAAAGCCTATTTTAGTTGTCACTCAACCTCCAAAACCAAAAGGACGAAAACAAATCCTCTCTCTTTCTCCGGTTCAAATTTTCGCTGAACAAGAAAAAATTTCTTGTCTTATGCCAACAAACTTGGATGACGAAAATTTTATTCAAACGATAAAAAATCTTCAACCAGACTTGATTCTTTTGACTGCTTACGGCAAAATCATTCCCTCGGTTCTCTTAAAATTGCCTCCTAAAGGATTCCTTAATCTTCATCCCTCGCTTTTGCCTAAATGGCGCGGAGCTTCTCCTATTCAATCAACAATTTTAACTAGCGATGCAGAAACTGGAGTGACTCTCTTTAAAATGGATAATCAAGTCGATCATGGACCAATAATAGCAAATTCTAAATTACCAATTACCAATTACCAAATTACTTGTTCTGAATTATCAGAAAGATTAGCTGGGCTTGGCGCTAAGTTAGTTATTGAAACCTTGCCTCAATGGTTAAAAGATAAAATCACTCCCCTAGCCCAAAATGAATCTTTAGCTACCTACTGTCATAAAATTACTCCGGAAGACGAAAAGATTAACTGGCAAATTAGTGCTGAAGAAGTTGACAGAAAAGTTCGAGCGCTAAATCCCAATCCTGGAGTTTTCACTATTACTCAAGAAAAAGTAATAAAAATAATTAAAGGATTTCCTGCTCTTGATAATAAATTAAGTATCACAAAACAAATTGGCGAAGTTTTTGAATATGAAAAAAAGATGGCTATCAAATGCAACTCAGGTTTTTACATCATTGAAAAACTAAAACCAGCTGGTAAAGATACTATGACCAGCGAAAGTTTCCTTAATGGTAATCGATGAATTATGGGACAAGTTTTAAAGTGAATCCTTAAAAATTCTTAATGACTAAAATCATCAAAAATCTAATAATATTCGTGTCAGCTTTAACAGCAGGATTAATGTTAAGCTTTGGGAGTTTCATTCTTAAAACTGATTTTTCAGTAGTCAAACAGCCATCATCTGTTTTAACAGCCTCTTTAACGACTTTTACTCCCTTGGCACCTCCCCATATCAACCTGTTTGATTTTTATAAAACCTATGGCCAAAGAATGTTAGGCAATAGCAATCTGAAAATCATCAGCCGCGAAGAATGGGGCGCTGATAACTTTAAAAACTTCCCTTCACAAACTTTTTGCCAAACCCAATTTTGTATTGAAGAAGATTATGATCCTCGTACTTCCTTTGCAACAACAGAATATCTAAGATCAAGGGAATTAATTATCAATTATAAAAATAATCTTAAAAATTATGATGATACTTTCCTTCTCTCAAAACAACAAGAAAATGGGCTGACGTATTATTATTTGCCAGCAGAAGAAATAATTATTCATCATACAGCAGGAGCCTTTACTAATTTCGAGCAAAGTGAGAAAAAAGGTTCTGCCGAACAAGGTGAGGCAGGTTCTTATGATTTATTAGAGAGTAAAAAAGAACTTCAAAGAATCTATAAAATGCAAGCGATAGATAGAAAATGGCGAGATGTTGCTTATCATTTTTTTATTGATGGCGCGGGAAACATTTTTGAAGGTACTTTAGGCGGCAAATATTCCATTGGTGCTCATACTTATTGGCACAATAACGGCACCATTGGTATTGCGTTAATGGGAGATTTTAGATCCGGTCACAACACTTTAACTGAACCAATGAAGGAATCGCTAATAAAATTAGTAAAATATCTTGTCCAAGAATATCATTGGGACATAACTAACCAAAACTTTTATTTAAAAAAGCCCGATTTATCGGGCCGTGAATGGTCAACGTTATTAATCAAAGGTCATCAAGAACTTGATATTAGAGAGATAAAGACAGAATGTCCAGGAATAAACCTAGAACAATTAAGACAGACGATTTATCCTTTTATCTTTGAGTCTGCTTCCTGAATTTTTTCTACCTCATATTCATAGACCTCTAAATCTAAATCTTTCCAACTGCCTATATCTAATCCAGCTTTAAAGCAGAGTTGTTGCAGGAATTCTTCTGGTTTTGGCAATTCTAGCCAAACTTGAGGCAAAAAAGTAGCCTGGTTAAAATTTTTCTTAATAAAAATTCCAGGTTTTTTTTGTTTTAGATAATTTACAAACTGTTCAGGCGTAGAAAATTGCAGTTTTTTTAGCGGTCCTAAAATAGATATTTCTATTTTCACCTTTTCTAATTCTGAAATTGTTAATGAAGGAAAACGAGGGTCGAAAAAAGCAGCAGCTAAACTATTATCAATTACTGATTGATAAATTGACTGTTCCGGTTCCAAGTTACCAATACAACCTCGTAATCCATCATTAATAGTTAAAGTCACAAACACCCCTCTTTTATCTCTAAGAGAATCGCTGGGTATGGAATCTTGCTCGAGCATTAAAACGCTCCCATCCGTTAAATATTTCTGAATGTTTCGTCGGGCAAGAGATAAAAGATATTCTTGTTCAATTGGAGTCATAATACAATATTGAGGCATAGCCAACAACTTGAGATTTTTCTCCAGTAATATCACCAGAATTTAAAGCTTTTAATAATTTTGGCTGCCAATTTTTCTTTTTAGCTATTTCTATTAAAATCTCAATTCCAGTTTTTCCACAAGCCTCACCAAATTCTTCTAATCTTTTGGAATCATTATCCAAAATTGCATCTATGGTGACTTTATCTAATTGCTGAGCTTCTTTGTAAGGATAATAATGACTCAAATCAGAACTCACTAAGATTAAAGTCTCTTCGTCAACCAGAGACTCTAAAACCTTGGCTACTGTCTTAATGTTTAATTCTCCAGTTAAAAAGGAAACAATTTTAAATTCCTTTAAGACAACTTGAAGAAAAGGGATTTCTACTTCTAGGCAATGTTCTGGTTCATGAATTTCTGAGGATTCAATAATTTCTTTAGTCTTTTTTAATTCTTTTAAATTCTCTTTTCCCAAACATTCGATTTTACCTAAAGGAGTTTCCCAATAACCAGAAGGGCTAGAGGCTAAACCTTGAAAACTAAAATGATGACTGGGACCTAAAAGAATAATTTTTTTATATAATTTATTTTCTAAAATTTTAAAACCATAAGCTGCAACTTGGCCAGAATAAATATAACCAGCGTGAGGGACAATAAGGGCTCTCGGCTCGTTATTAAACTTTTCTACTGTTGCCTGATGTAAAAATCCCCTCACCATTTTTTCTAATTCTTGAGGGTCAGCGGGATAAAATGTACCAGTAAATTGTGAATGGCGAATAGTCATATATAATTATTCCCATTTTCCTGCTATTTCCTCTTCGCATTTATAGCATTTACCGTTTTTTAATCTATTTTCTATCATTTCTATCCCCCATCTTTCAATGATCTTTATACCGCATTTAGGACAAAAAGTACTTTCGTAATTTTCATCAGGAATATTACCAGTATAAACATATTTTAAACCAGCTTTTTTCCCAATATTATAAGCCTTAATTAAACTTTTTTGAGAAGTGGATGGAGTAGCTAACATTTTATAAGCTGGTGAGAAAGCAGAAATATGCCATGGTAAATCAGGAGAAATGTTAAATAAAAAATTAGCCATTTCTTTTAATTCTTTTCCAGAATCATTAAATCCAGGAATAATTAAAGTCGTGACTTCTTCCCAAATTCTCCTTTGCCAGATCTTTCTAATATTTTCTTTAACTGGTTCTAGATGAGCATGAACAATATCTTGATAAAACTCTTCGCGAAAACTTTTTAAATCTACATTAATCGCATCTAAATATGGGCCAATTAACTTTAAAGTTTCCTCACTCATATAACCATTAGAAACCCAGACATTTTTGATTTTTGCTTTTTTCGCTAATTGCATTGTGGCTAAAGCATATTCAGTCCAAACTGTTGGTTCATTATAAGTATAAGCAATTATGTCAATATTATTATCTTGGCAATATTGAATAATTTTGTCTGGGGGCCAATCTTCGCCCCAATAGTTAATATTTTGCCTGCCTGCGCAGGCAGGTACTTTGGGAGTTTGGGAGATATCCCAGTTCTGACAAAATTCACAAGCAAAATTACAACCAAAAGTACCTAAAGAAAAAGCCTTAGCACCTGGCAGAAAATGAAACAGAGGCTTTTTCTCAATTGGGTCTAAATTTACCACTGCTGCCTTATTTTCTACTAAAAGTTTTAACTTACCATTAATATTTTGCCTTACCCCGCAAATTCCTGTTTTTCCTTCGGAAATAATACATTCATTATGGCAGGCTAAACATTGAATTTTACTCTCCTTCAATTTTTTAAATAATTTTACCTTGGACATTACCTTAATTATATCATTAATGAGTTGACAAGAAAAATATTTAGATTAAAATAAATGATATATAAATTCTTTCTATTTATGCTATAAATATAAACTTTATTCCCATGCACTACGGCAAACATCTTTTGGTAGAGGTTATTACCAAAAATCCAAAAAGCTTGACAAACAAAAATCTCATCAAGAAAGTATTTGAGAAAATTAGTCAAGCAATCAAAATTATCCCAGTCCTTGCTCCGGTAATCTATCAGTTTCCTAAAAAACGGGGTATGCCAAAAAATATAGCAGGAGGTTTGACAGCTTTTTGTATTATTGCCGAGTCCCATTTAGCAATCCATACTTGGCCAGAAAGCAACTATTTCGCTTTTGATTTATTCTCTTGTAAAGATTTTGAGGAGAAAATTGTTATTCGAATTCTCAAAAAACACTTTGCGATAAAAAAATTAGCTAGTCAAATTATTAAAAGGGGCATAGATGTCAATTTCAGAGATTCTGACCCAATTTAATGTTAGAAAAAATATAATCAGCCACTGGTTGATAAAAATCCACTAATCTTTCAGGACAGGTTAAGCTAATGCTTAACAAGAATCTTCTATTCAAAAAATTCTTTTCCAGAAACGTTTTATTGAACACGATATAGCTAATTCCTCTGGAAATATTCCGGATTTTTAAATAAATTTCCCTATCCCCGTATTTCTTATCTAAAATTGTGTAATCATCTATAATATGAGCTTTTAAAAGAGCTTTATTTTCATTTTCTTCAATTATCTGCACTAAATTACCGAAGGGAAGATTTTTGTAATTAGAAACTACTCTTTGGCTAATAGTAAATTGAGCGCCAGTTTCATCTTGCAAAACTAATAAAGTAGAAACGCCTTTCCCTAAATCTTTAGAGTAATATGAGAAAACATCAATTAAGAGGTTATTAATTACCCCGCTATCAAGGACTTGCCAATTAGGATAAGGAATAGAGCCAATACCCCTTAAATTAAAATCTTGATACTCTACTAACCTGTCTTTTACTTCAAAAGGAATAATTGTTTCTTGGCTATCAATAAGAATGAATTTTAAACCATATTGACCAATCTCTTTTGGTGCCTCAAAACAACATATCTCATTATCTCCTGGATGGATAATGGTATCTGATAAGGGAATATCTCTTGGGTTATTATAATCTAAAAGAATTACCTTTAAGGATAATTTCTGATCAGAATTTTTACAAGAAATCAAAAATTCATCACCTTTTAAAAAAGCATTGGTATATAATACTTCTTTGGATTGTTGATTGATATTGCCTAATTTAATATCTTTAAGTGGAAAGGCTGAATTTTGAGCCTTTTTATCTTGAAAAGAAACTCCTAATGTAATTAGTAGAATAAATATGAAACTAGCAATAATTAAGGTGATGTTTTTTCTATTCATAAATCCATCATATTTTTTCAATGTTTTCTCTTAAAAATTGAATTAATCTCATTATAAATCTCAGATTATGAATTGTGGCTAATCTTAAATAAAGAGGCTCTTTGGCTAAATACAAATGCCTTAAATATGCTCTTGAAAAATTTTGACAAGTATAGCAATCACACTCATTATCAACTGGTAACTTATCGTTTTTAAAACGAGAATTAGCTATTTTTAAAATTCCATCTTTAAACTCTGACTCAAAAGAGATAGCCGAATCATTAAGAATCAATTTACCTGAATATAAACCTCCATGACGAGCAATTCTAGCTGGATTGACGCAATCAAACATATCCACTCCTATTTTTACCACTTCTATTATATCGTCAGGGGAAGCACCTAAACCCATAGTATAAAGAGGTTTATCTTGAGGTAAGATTATTTTTAATTCTTTTATGAGCTCTAAAGTTCTTGGCATATTATAACCGATTGTCTCTCCTCCTAATGCTAACCCATCAAACGGCAAATTAGAGATAAATTTGACCGATTCTTTACGTAAATCTGAAAATGTTCCGCCTTGAATAATTCCAAAAATTAGAGGCGGTTTTTTTCCTAATTCTAATTCTTTTTTGCTTAATTCTTGATGCTTGATTAAAGATCTCTCTGCCCAGCGATGAGTTCGCTCCATTGATTTTTTAATATAATCTCTATCATCATTATCCGGAGAGCATTCATCAAAAGCCATAATAATATCTGCTCCTATTTTATGTTCAATTTCTATGGCTTTTTCTGGGGTAAAGAAATGTTTGGACCCATCTATAGCTGAAGTAAATTCTACTCCTTCTTCAGTAATACGGCTTAAATTAGCCTTTCTACCCAAACTCCAGGCCTGAAAACCGCCTGAATCGCTCAAAATTGGCCTTTGCCAGGCCATAAACCTATGAACCCCTCCCATACCCTCAATAATGTCTTCCCCTGGCCTTAAATGAAGATGGAGGGTATTAACTAAAAGAATCTCAATAGCTATCTTTTCCAAATCATCAGGCCCTACAGCTTTAACAGTAGCTTGAGTACCTGGAGGCATAAAAATTGGAGTCTGAAAAATTCCGTGATTAGTAGAAATTTCTCCTAAACGAGCTAATGAATTTTTAGCTTGTTTAAGAATTTTGAATTTTGACTTGTTTATCATCAGATAAAATTGTAATTTTGCATTTCTAGTATTAAAAGCCGAGAGTGATCTCTCGGCTTTACTGGTTCTAAAAAAAGGTTCTGTTGAACGAAGTGAAACGGGTTCTTATTCTTTGCAACAATCCAATACTTCTTGAATCATCTCTCCTAATTTACTCCAAACACTAATTTTTTTCTTTGTTTCTTTATTATCATTTAGTTCTATTGATTCTTTTTTTTCTGGATCATCATCTTTTCCCCCTATATCTTTTACCTCAATTAATCCCAAATTTAAACCCCAAAAAATATTCCAAAGAGTATAAGATTTTTTAAATAATTCTTCTGCTTTCTTTTTATCATCATCGGATAATTTCTTGGTTCCCACTTCCATCAAGCGCATACAAACTGCTAGTAAATGCTTTGAGACGCACCAAATTTCTCCTTTGGGATTCTTGACTATCTCTTTCAATAGATCTTTTCTCATACTGCGAATCTGATTCAATAATTCCAGATATTTGCCATCATTAGTCTTATTATAGGTAAAGAAAAAGTGCTCTTCTAAAGAAATAAGATTCATAACACCAATTGCCAAATCCTCTTTGGATGACAAATCCAAAGGATTTTTACCCTTTTTTAACTCTTGAATTTTGGCGATAATTTGAGAAAATTGTTCTTCTTGATTCATGCTATTAAGTTAAACGAAAAGTTTACAAACCCATAATTCAAAAATAGCGCTCACAATAATCAAGGCAATAATAGGAATAATTATTCTTTGATACGGAAAATAAACCTTATCATCATGAAATCTTTTTAAAATTATATTATCTAACCAATCGCTAAAAAATAAGATTAACATTCCTAAAAAAGATCCTGCCATTATCCTTGGTAAGCCATAAAAACAACTGCTTTCACCCCAACCCAATTTATTCCAGATTGGCAAAAAACTCGAAAACCAGGTAATGAGAAATACTATCCAAAAACTTAAAGGAAAAACCTTGCCCTTTTTTATTAAAAATTTATTAAACTGAACTGAGAAAGACAGGATTAAAGCTCCTATCCAAAAACCTAAAATTAAATCATCAATCCCTAATAGTTTTGAGAGACCTAATCCTCCAGCTATACCAATGGCACAAAGTGGTCCGCACATAGTAGAAAATTTTTAATTTTATAATTTTAAATTTTTAAAACTAAGGGTTAAGACGTAAAAATCCGTTAACAATTAAATTAATAGCTTCTCTCTGAGATAATCCCCTAGCCCTTAAATAATTAATTTCTTCTTCATTAATTTTACCAATAGAAGCCTCATGGGTCAAGAGAGAATTTTTGTTCTTATTAATCAAGGCTGGTATTAATTCAATTGAAGATTGATCATCTAAAATCATTCCTTGGCACTCTAAATGCCCTTTGCCTTCTGCTTTAGCTATTAATTTATTAACAGCTTTAATTTTGGTATTTTTTTCCGCTACTAATCGTAAATTCACTGTAGCCTGAGCCCCTTTGCCTAATAAATCCATTTCTTCTTCAATATTAATGGAGGCGTTTTTGCTTCTCATGATCACATTGAGATTAGCTGAAGCTTTTTCCCTTAAGGAAATTTTTGTTTTAAAAATTAATGCTTTAGGCGGATTCAAAAGTTGATAGAAGTAATCTAATTTTGCTCCTTTTTCTAAAATAAATTCATAATCTGGTTCTACATAATCATTTTCCCCCCAAGAATGTAAATGTTTATAAGAAAGATTGGCATCTTCTTTCAAAACTATCATTCCCTGGGCTTGATGTTTAGCGCATAAACCAATAGCTAAAGCACTACAAGAGACTAAAGATTGAGCAGAAATTCCTTTTTCAATAATTAATAAATTTTTTAAGTTTTGACTAGTCTTCAAGCGGCTAATAGCCACGCAAGTAATCAAAGGTTGCTTAGGCTGTTGTTTGACCCAAATAAAATAACCTTCTTTTGGTTGTTGTTGCCAATATTTTTTGATCCAGGAATATTTTTTAAAAGCCACTGGTGATTCTAAAACCTCTACTCCTTCCGGAGCAAAAATATTTTTCAGAGTATGATTAAGATAATAAAAATTAGCAGACTTTTTTGGGACAATTCTCACATTTTTCATAACCATATTTTTTGATAGTTTTCCAAATGGCGAGCCAATCTTTAGATGAGCAAATAATTTTGCCATCTAAGAGAATATGAGTCATGGAGGGATTCAAATATTTTAGAATGTCTTCTCGATGGGTAATGATTAAAAAAGCTCTTTGTCGATTATAAAATTTATTTTTGATAAAATGGATCATCTGTTGTAATCTTTCTATATCCAAACCTGAGTCTATCTCATCTAAAATTACTAGTTGAGGATTTAAACAAACCAATTGATAAAGTTCTGATATTTTCTTCTCTCCTCCAGAAAAACCTACATTAATGTCTCTTGTCTTAAGATTAGTCATTGTTTTTTCGAAAAAAAATGAAGACAATGTCTTTTTGCGAGAATTAATTGCCTCAATCAAATTATTTAAAGTAACTCCTTTAATAGCCGGCGGATTTTGAAAAACCAATCCCAAGCCTAACTTTGATCTTTTTTCTGGAGTGAATTTGGTGATATTTTTCCCCTTAAAGATAATTGTCCCTTGAACGATTTTATACGGAGGAAGACCCATGAGGACCTGAGCTAAAGTTGTTTTTCCACTGCCATTCGGACCTAAAAGAGCATGAATTTCTCCTTTTTTTAGCTTAAGATTGACTTTGTCCAAGATTATCTTTTTCTCTAAGCAAATAGTTAAATTAGTGATCTTTAAAAGTTCTTGAACCATTATTTTATATTTTAGCTTTTTCTACTCTTAGCCATTTATCTGCTTCTATGGCTGCCATGGCCCCAAAACCCGCAGCTGTCACTGCTTGTCGATAAACAGGATCACAGACATCGCCAGCGGCAAAAATACCTTCAAGAGAGGTTTTCACGTTATCATGGACTTTCAAATATCCTTTTTCATCTCTCTCTAAGCAATCTTTAAAAATATCAGTTACCGGTTGAAAACCAATCGCTAAAAATAAACCAGCGATTTTCAATTCTTTTTCTTCTTGAGTTTGATTATTTTTTATCATTATTCCTTCTAATTGTTTTTCGCCCAAGAGTTTTATTACTTCGCTATTAAAAATAAATTCTATTTTATGATTCTGTAACGTTTCTCTTTGAAGAATCTGAGCGCCTCGTAATTCATTTCGGCGATGGATGACATATACTTTGTCAGCATATTTAGTCAAATAAAGAGCTTCTTCTAAAGCTACATCCCCTCCTCCTACTATTGCCACGATTTTGTCATTAAAAAAAGCTCCATCACAAACAGCACAAACAGAAACTCCATGACCAATAAAATCTTTTTCTTTTTCTAATCCTAACCAACGAGGAGCTCCTCCAGTAGCAATGATTATTGATTTAGCTTGATATTCTTTATCATCTTCACTTTTAACTACAAACGGTTGTTTTGAAAAATCAATTTTTATTGCGTCCTGTTCTATTAATTCTGCGTTATATTTCTTTGCTTGATCTTTCATTAAATTTAATAAATTAATACCGCTAACTCCCTGAGGAAAACCAGGAAAATCATCCACATCAATAGCCAAGGATAATTCTCCGTTTCCTAATTGATCTGTAAAAATTAAGGTATCGAGTTTTGCCCTACCAGCATAAATACCAGCTGATAAACCAGCTGGTCCGCCACCAATAATGATAAGATCTTTTATTTCCATGTAATGAAGTTGTTATTCTCTATTTATTTTAGCTTTTTTAGGGCTAAAAATCAACCCCGTTAGAGATTTAAATTAGTCTTTCTATTTTGAATGGCCAGAGCCGAGAGGCGGCTTCGCCTTATAGTCATTATATTATTGAGAGATCTGGTTGAATCTCTAACGGGGTCAACATTTGACTTCAACAAAAAAACCCGCGTAAAGCGGATTTTTCGGTGAACCCCCTCCTTCCAAAGGAAGGAGGGGGCAGCCCCACCGTCGGCAATCTTGCGACTGCCATTATTAATATAGCATATAATTTTAAAAAATCAACCCCGTAGTGAAATTTTGACTGCTGTTAGCACAATAGTGTTTTGCTTTGCAAAACACTTGTCAAAATTCTACTACGGGGTCAAAATTTGTCAATGAGACTAAAAAAATGATAAAATAATATAAATAAGAACATGTTTCAAGATAATTCATCAATAGATCAATTCATTAAAAACAAAAAGATATTATTGATGGGACTGGGATTATTGAGCGGAGGAGTCTCCACTTGTTTATGGCTTTTAAAACACCAGGCCAAAGTTACTATTACTGATTTAAAATCAAAAAAAGATTTAAAAAAATCGTTAAAAAAGTTGGAAAAATATCTCCCAAAGATAAAATTAGTTCTTAACCACCATAATAAAACTGATTTTAAAAACAACGACATCATTGTCGTTAACCCCGGCGTACCGATAAAAAATAATCCTTATCTTCAAATTGCCCGCCAAGCAAATAAATTAATTGAGAATGAAATAAGTTTATTTTTTAAATTCAACATAAACCCTGTTATTGCCGTAACAGGAAGTTGGGGCAAAACAACAACAACTAATTGGATTGGCCATTTTTTGCGCAAAAGATATAATGATGTTGTTATTGGTGGAAATACACCAGACAATCCAGCTCTTTCATTTCTTGATAAATTAAAATTGAACGCTCCAGTTATTTTAGAATTGTCCAGTTTCCAGCTGGAATTATCAAAATTTAAATATAAAGCGCCCAAAATAGCCATTATTACTAATCTATATAGGAACCATCTCAATCACCATTTTAATATGAAGGATTATGCTCGCGCAAAAGCTCATATCTTTCAAAATCAAAAAGATACTGATTATTTAATCCTCAATTATGATAATAAATGGACTAAATTTTTTCTCTCTTTAAAACCAAAAAGTCGCATTTATTTTATTTCTCGTAATCCCCTGCCTCAAAATAAAAATGGAATTTTTAGTAAAAAGAGCAAAATTTATTACCAGGAAAATGAAAAGAAAGAATTAGTGCTTGACTCAAACGATTTTTTAAAACAATGGGGAATGCATAACTTAGATAATTTAATGACTGCAATTTTAGTCGTTAAATTATTTGGTTTAACTTTTATCCAAATTAAAAAACAGATTGCTTCATTGCCTCAAGTTAAATTTCGACAGGAAATAATCCTTCAAAACAAAAAACTTCTTGTTGTTAATGATAGTAGCGCTACATCGCCAGACGCTACAATTGCCGCTCTAAAAAGATATAAGCAATATAAAAATACTGACTTAATCTTAATCACCGGAGGAACAGATAAAAATTTAAAATATAACGAATTAGCTAAAAGAATAAAAAAAGATATATTGCCTAAAAATTTAGTTATTCTAAATGGGTCTGCAAGCAAAGAATTAATAAAAGAATTAAATAAAATAAAATATTCAAATAACTACTTTGTTTTTGAATCTTTAGACGAATGTTTTTATTACAGCCTCTATTTAAGAAAACAAAAAAAGAGGAATAATATCCTTTTTTCTCCTGCGGCGACCAGTTTTGAAAAGTTTAAGAACGAATTTGACCGTGGCGAACAATTCAATAAATTAGTAAAAAGATTAAAATTATAAAAAATAAAAGGGAGGATCAACCTCCCTTATTTACGAATCAAAATAAAATTTGCAAAAAACAGAAACACCAATACAGCAACATCGAAATAGAAGAATTTTATAAATATTTTTTCATTTTTTCCAAACTTGAATATTCCTCCGATTGTCCCTATCCCTATTACTATGATTATCCATAATGGCATAATTCTCACCGCCTTACTTTCTTTTTCTCCATAATTTCAAAACAAACGGCATAACTATACAACCTGTTATCACAGAGATACAAAATATACTAAACCTGAACATTGCTTGAAAAAGAGTTAATTCTTTCATATCTTTCATCACCATCTAAACTTTGCCCCACCAAGAAGCAAAGCTATTAAAAAATTCTTTATACTTCTCAAAATCTTTCTCGTTTTCATTGTTTTGACCTCCTTTCTTTATAATCTTTAAACAAAATAGAAAAGACTATCCCTATAAATATTAAAACCAAGAGAGATACTAAGTTGCGGGCAAAAAACAATATAGTATAAAAATAGTATAAAAATTGTAATTAATACGATTAATATAATTTTATTATTTTTCGCTCTTTTTTCCTTTGCCTCTGCCGCTATAACTGAATCGAGTGATGCATGTATAAACTTATCTTTTTCTAAACAACTTACCTGGATTAAACCAAGTCTTCTAAATCCCAACATTACTTATCACCTTCCTTTTATTTTTATTTTCTGATTTAAACTATTAATCTTTACTATCTTTGTGTTAGGATAAATTCTTGTTTTATTATCAACTTTCCAAAATTATCTATCTGCAATTGAATTCTCGTATATCCTGGAGCATATGGATTAACAATTACAAAATTATCTCCTTGTTCCAACTCAATCAAATCTACCTTTTCAATTTTTTCTAACTTGCAATTTCTTCTTATTTTCACCTATCTCACCTTTCTTTCTATTTTTTATTTTTAAATTGTCAATGTTCTAACGTTCTAGAATTCTAATTATATCACTATCTATTTTATTAGTCAATAGTAAAGAATTGGTTATTCGGTAGTTACTCCATCAAATTCTGCTTCATTTGCTTCTGCTTCAGCCTTAGTATTCCTGATAATACCATCTTTATGATGAGCTGGTGAATAAATAGTATAAAGTTTTAATTCTTCATCATCTGAAGTATTAATAATATTATGCTGTGCTCCGGCCGGGACTATTACGGCAAAGCCATCTGAGATCTCATATTCATTGCCATCGATAATAACCTTGCCATTTCCCTTTTCAAAACGAAAGAATTGATCATTATCAGAATGAACCTCCATTCCGATTTCTTCTCTTGGCTTTAAGTTCATTAATACTAATTGGCTATGTTTAGCCGTATATAACACTTGGCGAAAATTATTATTTTCCAAAGCGTCTTTTTCAATATTATCAATGTATCCTTTCATATTTTTTATATTAATTTAATTTTATTATCGACCTTTAATTGTATTATTTTTATATTGAAAGAATAACAATTTTATTCTTTGGCGATAAATTCTTTCACAAATTTTCAAAAATAATATCCGCTATATCGCCCCTGAATTTATTTATTCGTATGACATCCGGCTTTCTCTGTGGATAGGTGTAATTTGAAAGAATTACAAAACCAACCTCTCTTTCAATATCGCAAACACAAACGCAACCAGTAAAACCAGTTTTCCCAAAAGTTTTTTCACTGCAATTTTTACCCATATAACGAGGTTGGTTCAACTCCCACCCTAAACCCTCGTATTGTCCAATATCAGCAAGTTGGTTAGTTTGTATTTGTTTGATGATTTCTGGCGAAAAATATTTTTGCCCACCGATAGAACCCTTGTTTAAAAGCATTTCTACAAAATTTAGTATGTCAGGAGCAGAAGAAAAAACTCCTGCCGAGCCAACAACCATCTTTTGTCTTAACGCATAAGCACTTTCGTCATGAACCTCGCCCTGGACTAAGCCACCCCTCCATTCTTGAATTTCCGTAGGGACAATTTCCTCTCTTTTGAATTTCCGTAATGGTTTGAACAAAGTACGTGTCATTTTAAGCGGCTCAAAAAAATATTTTTTGCCGAGGACATCCAATGATTCATTGAAAATCCTCTCAACTACCAAGCCCAAAAGTATACTTGTGGCATTTGTGTAAAAAAATTTTGTTCCGGGTCTACTTTTAAACTCGGTTGTAAAAATAACATCTAAAATTTCTTCCGGCGTTTTGTCTTTATAAGCCGACAAACGAAAATCATAATCTAATGTTTGGGTAAGTAAGTGTTTAATTAAGACGTTTTCCCTGTCAGAATTACAAAATTCCGGAACAAAATTTATTAGCTTATCTTCTACTCTCAATCTTCCTTCATCAATCAATTTTAACGCCAGCGACGAAGTCGGAATTGATTTAGTAATAGAGGCAACATCAAAAATTGTATTTTCTTGAACTGCTTGCGCACTCGCGTCAAAAGTAAATTTTCCGCCGGGGACGACAAATCTATCCCCGTTGTTTCTTACTACTCCAACAGCGCAAGCAGAAAATGTTTTTTCCTTAATAGCTTGATCAATTTTTTTTCTAATTTCTTCTTTCATAATTTATTATATCAAACTTTTTTGGAAATTGCACTCAAAACAAGTCCATTTTGCATCTAAGCTAAAAACTAACTACTTCTTTGTAAAAGTTGACAAAATAAATATTTAGTGTAGAATAGTATGTATTCATTCCAGGGTAGACTATGCTTGATTAGTGAGGAATTAACTTCTTACTTAAACCAATTACGTCTACTTGTATCTGCCCTGGAATGGTAAATTTTGAACTTTGAAAAATAAAAGAAAGAAAGGAGGAAAATAAGAAGAAAATCACTGTCAACACAAGAATGCGATTTAGAATTATTTCTGTAATTAAAAAGAAAAAAAGGAGAAAAAATGAAAATGAAAGTTAAAATTGACTGTGACTGTGTTACTAATGGAAGAAATTGTATAGCAGACCCAATAAATAAACTGAAAAAATTTAATAAATGCGTTTTCCAGAAGAATCACATGGATGAAAAGATAATGAAAGGACCATACATTTGTTGTTTATCAAATCAATGCAGAAAAAGGTTAATATCGTACGGAAAACCACCAGAATATTTTCTTGAACATATCCGTCCACAGATTGATCTAAAATTTGAAAAATATCTTAAGAGAAGAGATAAAAAGTATAAATTCTCCTTGAAATCATAAAGATAGCTATCATAAAAGGGAACCATCCGAGGCTCCCTTTTTTATTTGTTAAATTTTAAACAAATTTAATACAAAGCGCTAACTAAAGTTTCTTTCAAGGACATCTAATAATTCATATATCAATAATACAGATACTTTATGCTCTATAAAAAAACAGTGAAGTATTATAAGAATTATTTTTTTATAACAACAGACTGTTAGAATAATTGATAATCTTCTATAATGATGTTATATTTTAAGATATTTGATTTCAAAAAGGAGGTAAATCAAATGTTAAATGCTCTTTTAAAAAAAGAATATCGAGGATTCTGGGAAAGTAATAATTTACCCTATCCCCTTTTACCCCGAGGAGAGAAAAGATTATTTCAGAGAATAGAAATTAACTCTGGAGATAAAAAGGCAAAAGACGAAATTGTAGAAAGGAATACAAGATTGGTTCGTTCTTGGGCTAAGAAAATAAAAAACTCGTATTCAACTCTTAGTTTAGAGCTTGATGACCTTTGTCAGATAGGAGTTATAGGATTGATGAAGGCAGTGGATAAATTTGATTGGAAAAAAGGATACAGGCTTTCTACTTATGGTCGCCGGTGGATAAATCAAACAATCATCAGAACTGTTGGTAATCAGGAAAGGATGATTAGAATTCCTATTTCTGAAGCAGTGATGATCACCAAATACAAAAAAGCAGAAGCAAAACTTTATCAGGAATTAAAACGTTTTCCCTCAACTCAAGAGATTGCAGAGGAGATGAAAATTAAGGAAGAAAAAGTCAATCTGCTGGAAGAAATTAAGGATGATGCAATTTCTTTAGAGACACCGCTTTCAGGAGATGAAGAAAAGGATGCTTTAATTGATTTTATAGAAGATAAAAAGGTGGGTTCTCTTTCATCAAAAATAGAAGAAGAAAACTTAAGAGAAGAACTAAAAGAAATTTTATCATCTTGTTTAAACCCGAGAGAAGAGAAGATTTTAGCAATGAGATTTGGATTAGAAGATGAAATTACCCATACTCTGGAAGAAACAGGAAAAGCATTTGGAGTAACCAGGGAAAGAATCAGACAAATAGAGGCAAAGACCTTGGAAAAATTAAAAAGGGATCCTCGAATAGCATTACTAAAATAGGCACTATTATTTATAAAAAATAGTGCCTTCTTTTTTAAATCTCTTTTATCCTGTTCTACTTAAAATACTTTTTTCCCTTTAATTGATCGGGAAGATAATCTTCTTTAGAATACTTCTCGTATCCCTTTCCGTAATTCAAATCCTCCATAAGCTTTGTCTCCGCATTCCGCAATCTCAAAGGAATGGGCAAGTTTCCATACTTCTTTACGTCTTCCATTGCAGCCATATATGCGCTATATGAGCTTCTGTCTTTCTTGCATTGGCAAAGATAGACAACTCCGTGAGCTAAGTTAATGCCGCACTCCGGCAATCCGATAATTTCCACTGCTCTGAATACGTCGTTAGCTACAACCAAAGCCGTTGGTTGAGCCAATCCTATGTCTTCCGAAGCAAAGATAACCATTCTTCTGGCGATGAATTTCGGATTCTCTCCAGAATCAATCATTCTGGCCAGATAATACAAGGCGGCATCAGGTTGACTGGCTCTCATGCTTTTAATAAAAGTTGAGATTGTATTATAATGCTCCTCCCCTACTTTATCGTATCTTAAAAACTTTGACTGCAAGGCATTCTTTAGATTCTCCAAGGTGATCTTCTTATAAAGTTCGTTCGTGTTTTCAAGCATGGTAATGGCTTGTCTTGCGTCTCCGTTTGCCATATTAATCAGCCAGTCAATTGATTTCTTGTCTAATTTGAATTTGGTTCGCTTAATGATGATTTCCATCTCTTTATCTGAAAGTTCGTACAAAACAAAAATCCTGCAGCGGGAAAGTAAAGGCGCAATTATTTCAAAACTTGGATTTTCCGTAGTGGCTCCAATTAAAGTTATATCCCCTCTTTCCACGTAAGGAAGCAGAAAATCCTGCTGGACCTTATTGAAGCGGTGAATTTCGTCCAAGAATAAAACCTTGGGATAATCTTTCGTATTTTCCTCGATTATTTTCCTGATATCTGCTTTGCCGGCGGAAACCGCAGATAATTCGTAAAGCTTAGCATCCAAACTTTTGGCATATATTTTCGCCAGAGTTGTTTTTCCGGTTCCCGGCGGACCCCAAAAAATAAACGAAAACAAATGCTTTTGTTTTATGGCAACATTTAAAGGTTTTCCTTCGCCAGCTAAATGATCCTGACCCACGAATTCTTTCAAGGTCTTTGGCCTGATTTTTGAAGCTAATGGTTCCATTGATTCACTTTATCAAAAAACCGCCCAAATAAAAAGACCCCAAATTAAATCAGAGTCTTTTTGTGCTAATTTTACAATCCTTGCTTAAATTAGTTATAATCCGCTGTTATTAATTAAATCAAGAAAACCGTATTCTTGTTCAAGATATTTTTTTGCTATAGAAATGACCGTTATTATGGCAAAAAATGTTAAAATTAAAGAAATAATTCCTATCATTTTAGATTTTTTATCCGATTGCTTCAAATATTTAAAAGCATATCTTAAACCAAAGGGCGCGAGAAAAAAGCTCACAAAATAGACAAGAATTTGTTTTAAAATAGAAGTATCTTCCTGTTGATTTATATTTATAGTTTTTTTTAAGAGATTATCTGAGCTTTGTATTTTATCGCCCAAACTATCTATTATTTTAATATTTAATCTATCGCATACTTCTTTTTCTGGTATTTCTTCAGCAAATCTATCACCACCTTTCGCAAAAATATCTGGCGCAATCAATTCTAAAGATTTGCAAACAGTCCTATCTGTATCTATGCTTTCTACCACCTCGTCTACATATCTAACTGCCTCTAAAACTCTCTTGCGTTCTATAAATGGCACTATAATTTTGCCATATTTCAGCATTTGCTGGGCATCGTTATTTAAAATCACAATCAATTTATCGCCCAACTCTCGTGCTTTTTGCAAGTATTCAAGATGACCTATGTGAAGCCATATAAAATATCCTGATGCTGCTATTATTTTCATATATGTATTTATTATTATACCACAAGTTCGAGTATAATTTTATCCTAATTTAAAACCCTGGCTCTTTTATCAAACCAGGGTCTTTAAAATACTTAGTTTCTCTATTTTTATGTGTTCGTTGTCATCATATAACCACCGATACCAGACGACCATCTTTTTTGTATCAACCTCTCTTTTAATTCCAATTCAGAGATTATTATTTCATAATCATCTCTGATTAGACCAAAAAGGTCAAATAGTTCCTCATAAAGTTTCCAGTAAACCTTGTAGCCCTTAACTTTTTCCGCATCTTTGATTGATTTGAGTATCAATGGTGTCAACTTTTCTTTTATTTTTCTGTAAAGTTCTTCTCTCTCCCCTACTAATTCTTTAATTTTAAGCTCAGTTATTTTGTCTTCTATCGCATCTTGCATAATTTTCCCCTCCTTTCTTATTTTATTCTATATTACTTTCATTTCTATTCTTCTTTTTTATTTTTAATTCTAACAACCGGTAATTTAGCCCCGCAGTTAGGACAAGTATCATCTGACCAAAATTTCCCGTCCGACTTCCTTTTCATTATAATAGAAAAACATTGAGCACGACATTTTGGACAAACAATCACAAGCTTTTCCGACACCATTGTATTTTCCTTTTTCTCTTTTAATTTAGTTGCCATTTTCTTTTCCTCCTATTTCTTAAATTTTTTAATTTTTCATTTGATCTAATCTCAACATGATTTCCATATAGCTAAACCAGGTATTATAAGCACAAAAGCTGAAATCACTCCGGCTATGGTAGCGCAAATAATTTTTACTATCCCCATAGCAATTGCTTTACCGATTATTGGGTTTGCCTGAAGCCCATTAATAATCTGGACAAGACCACCATAGAAGCAAATATATATCCCTACAAATAGGCCAAGAAAAATCCCAATAATTATTAGCAATAATCCCACAAAAAATTTAGCTTTAGCTTTCATTTTTAACCTCCTTTCAAATTTTAATTAATATTAAACTACCTGCCATATAACTAATCACTAATCATAGGTAATGACCAGTTATATAGCAGATAGTAAAGATATTGTTTTTCAAAGAACTAAAAACATCCCATTACAGGGTAATATAAATATAGCATATTCTATGCTAAAGGTCAATAGATAAAAGCTGGCCCTATGGAACGATGTTGGAACCTTTTCTTTTAATGCACCCTTCTGATGTGAAAACAAAAACTAGTAAGCCAAATCAATCTTTTCTTTGCCCCTTCAATTCCTTCACTATTCCAAATTTTATACCATTCTTCTTCTAACTGATAAAATAACTTTAATTCTGACTTAGGCATCCCTCTCCTTTCAAAAAGCGGAATTATCTTTTTAGACAATTCAAATCCAAGAGAATTAGTTACTCTCATTATTCGCCGCACATCATACCTTTCTTCAAAAGACATTGCTTCGACTACATCAATTTCGTCCCAATATCCTCCAATTAATTTATCCTCACCAACTCCCCAGCCACCTTCATTCTTAGGAAGTTCGGAACGTTTTACTGGCCTATTTGGTTTATTAATTTTTTCTTCTTTATTTTTTTCTGATTGTTCAATTTTATCTTTATCGTCAGAAGAATCTTCTCTAGAAATATCTGGAGAATAAGGAATTTGATTAAATTCTTCCATAGTTTTTTATTGACGAATATTTTTAAATATTTTAGATATTATACCATAAAATCCTGCCTGACGGTAGGCAGGCGCCTTTTTAGCAATTCAAATTTGCTGGGGCTATGAAACGATGTTGGAACCGTTTATATCAACCCTTTCAGATTTAACGATTTCAAGTTTTTCTAAAATACCAAACGAACAAAATTATAATTACAGAAATTAAAATTAACCAAGAATAGATGGTCCAATTTATCAAAGCCGTGAATAACAGCATTATTGTTGAGATTGCAACTAAAATTTGGTCTTTTTTTAGTTTATTCATAATTCTAATTTATCTATAAAAAAATCAATCGAGCGTCTTGATACCTGCTATATTTTTTCTTTTTGATACTCAAAATAAGAGTAACAAGTAGTGTACAGGGTCGTTAAGATTACAGGGATAATTACGAAATATATAGCATATCCTTCAAAAAACATTCCCGCCAAGGCGATAAGCGCGGAAAGCTTGAACAGTCGGCCGCCAAGCTTGTGGGTTTTTTCCCAAACCGTTTCACTACTCATAGTCCAAGGAGTTCTAATGCCAATAAACCAGTTTTTTTCGGCATGCTCCGTTAGTACTCCGAGATAATAAAACAGAACGGTAAACGACGGTACGAGAGCAAAAATAAAATTGAACCTCGCACCACGATTCCAAAGAATCGTAAGCAGATAGAGGTAAAACAGAAATAGGAGAATTAGGATGATAAACGCGTCAAAATACTTCCTGAATTTTTTTACATTTTCCTTCAACGGGTCAATCTTGGGGATTGCAAGAAAAAGCAACGCCATTGCCGCGGAGATTATCGGCATCAAAAACAGTCCCCAAAATTTTGACATATGTCCGTCCGCCTCTCCCCTAGCATTCCAATGAGAAACCATTCTATCGGGCATTTGGGGATAAAAATAAACCCCGATTGCAAAAAACAGCAAAATAATCAAAAAAATGGCTAATGTAATCTTTTTCATATGCACAGTATTTATTTTATCAAATCCTCAATAGAAATGCCAAAAACTTTAGCGATTTTTGCCATTTCCTGACTGGCAGGACATTCGGGTTAAGTACCTGTAATCTCTAATCAGTATAAGGATTTTTTGAATCTTTTCGTCAAAACGCTTTTGAGCCGTTCTATTTTATTGCGGGAATATTTGGTAATTCGCTCTGAAATTCTCCATTTTCCTCCATATATACTTGTAAGCGCTGAGATAGCATAATTGATTGTCTTTGTTTTTTTGATAAGGATTGATCTCTTATTTTTGAAGAATTGCCATACTGTAGGATCTAGTATATAAATTTCCTTATCGTGAACCAGAAGTAGGTCGTGAAATCGTTTTCCAATCTTCCCTTTTGCAATATACATATCTGTTTTGGGCAATTTGTTTCGAAGCCATTGAGCCAACATTCGAGAAACTTCACTACAAGTATCATCGCAAAGCTTAGATAAAGATATTTCTCCATTGTAACCAATCAAACAGAATACATACCTTTTCCCAGCACTGATTAATTCATTTTTCATAGCTTATTCTACCAAAAAATCGCCTGAATAAAAAGGCGATTTTATTTGCTGGGGCTATGGAACGATGTTGGAACCTTTTTAGAACTTTTAGTTAACTAATTCGTCTCGGTCGGGGTTATTTTTTTTATTTTTTCTTTCATTGGTGTCTTAAAACTAATTTCCATCAGATATTTTTTTTAAGGTGTTTTCGAATTCTTTCTTAAAATTTTCTGCTAATTGCTGATTGTTTCTTTTCCATCTATTAAATAACTTTGAGCAACCCTTTCTCCAATATTGAGATTGGTTTCTAAACCAATTCTTCATAACTTCTCTGTCATTATTTATATTGGGCAAGTCTCTAAAACAAACTTGTTGGGTATAACCTCCTGTTCCGCCCCAGAAAGAATCATTTGCAGGTAATTTTCTTAAAAATATATAAAAAATATCTTCTGGTCTTTTATCGCTTGGTAGCAAAAGAACCCTAGGACATTTGTTATTTCTAAGGGCACTATTTTGATCCCCATCTAATACGAATATACTGTTCTTAAAGACGGGTATTTTCTTGTTTGCGATATAAACTAAATTCCCTCCGCCAAAATTATCCGCTATTATACGTAATTTTTTTGTAATTTTATTTCCTAATAAATTTTTGAGCCAGAAATTTGCTTCGTTATCTTCGCAAAAAACATTTATTTTTGAATCTTTTTTGATTTCCAACATTACACAAAGATTATTTATCATCTGGGTCAAGGTAATATTATCACCTTGCACATTTAAAACTTTCCCCGAAGAATTATCTAAAAAAGCAACTTCTGAGTCTTGTTTATATTGAGATAGCATCAATCTTTTTAAGATTTCAATTGAATGAGTAGTAAATATAACTTGTAATTGCAAATCTTGAGCCAACCTAAATAATTTCTCGATCAACTTCTCTTGGGCGCCCGCAAATAATGTTACATCTATTTCGTCTATTAAGATTAAACCTCCATTATATTCTTTACCTAACTTTCTTTTTAAACGTTGAAATGAAAGTATCGCAGTTATAATTTGCCCAAGATTATCTTGCCCAGCAGAATTCCCCCAACAATCATAATTTGTTGTTTTTGTGGCATAAAATTTTTTACTAAACGTATCTATAAATTCGGGATTAATCTGTTCGCTAAGCATTAAAATCGAATTATGTAGATTTTGATATTCTTGAATTTCTTCTTGAGTTAAGTCGCTCTGTTGATTTCTGTTCACGTTTTCTTCTTGAGCTAAAGGAAAAAATCTCCTTAATCCCAAATAAATCACGGGGAAATATCTTTTTCCTTCACCTTTTATTTTTTTACCTACAATAAATCTCAAAGTCTTTTCTTTTCCTTTCTCAATTCTGTCGGTGGAAATTACCTGGACAATATCTTTATTCTCATTGTCTAATTCAATAGAATACTTATGATTTCCAGCTTTATCATAATTAGGGTAAGAAAACCTAAATATCTCTGAAAATTGCGTCTCAAAAGGCTTACCATCAATTGTTTTATATTTAATAGTATTATCTTTTTCCCTAAAACTAAAAACATGCCCGATTAACCCTAATATCGATGATTTTCCAGTTCCATTTTGCCCAGCAATTGCAGTAATTAAATTACCAAAAGAAATATTAATATCTGACAAATGGCGGAATTTTTCTATTTTAAGTCTTTTTAATTTCATATATTTTTATGAAATTTCCCAACTTCGGCCTAAATTTTGATTATTTAATTTTTTCAATAATTAAATTCAGTGCCTTTCTCCATTCATAAGGGTCATACCAAAAACAACCCTCACAACCTTTAGGGTCATAGGGATTAATATTTTTATCCCATTTTCTACCACCTTTATAGAAAAAATTAATTCCTGGAAAAGTTCCCCGTAAATCTGTTTTATAACATTTTTCGCAATACCGGCTTTTCCATAGATTATTTGCCCTAGTCAACAATATGAATCTTTCTTTAATTCTTTCATCACTCATATCAATAGGGTTTTCTGGTTCTTTCCCTCCCCATCGGACCTGCGGAAATTTATGGTCAATTTCTACTGCAAAATCGCTTCTCAGAGTTACTGTATCAGCGTTCTTATAGTATTCTTTTATTCTTTTTTTTAATTTTTCTGGTAATTTTGAACGAGTAAATACACGAGCACCTTCTATCTCTAAAGACACCAATCTTCGATAAACTGTTTTTTCTTTACATTTTTCACAGTAAGCTGTTTTCTTTTCGGTTTTAAAACCATGTTGT